>Ga0265299_10001499_pt1 | contig 26515 bp, 19 predicted proteins | sample AusTroGonzalo_MG_4_FD_193485 | JGI IMG/M metagenome (GOLD analysis project Ga0265299, IMG submission 193485) | Bovine rumen microbial communities from tropical cattle in Woodstock, Queensland, Australia - Gonzalo_02 | ecosystem: Host-associated > Mammals > Digestive system > Stomach > Rumen ... | reverse complement strand
GTTTGTACATGTTAAAGGTTAAAGGTTAAAGGTTAAAGGTTAAGGGTTAAAGAGGTTTATTGGTTTAGTGGTTTAGAGGTTTAGAGGTTTAGAGGTTTAGTGGTTTAAAGGTTTAGAGGTTTAGAGGTTTAGAGGTTTAGTGGTTTAAAGGTTTAGAGGTTTAGAGATTTATTAGTTTATTGGTATTTTATTCCAAAAGGGCTGAAGGCCCGAAATATGTTAGCCCAGGGTGGAGCGGAGCGGAGCCCTGGGATGCGATGGTTATTGGTTTAGAGGTTTATCGGTTTAGAGGTTTATCGGTTTAGAGGTTTATGATTGGACGTTGATGGTCAGAGTTTGTTTTCCGCGTCGGGGAAAACGATGGCGGGTTTGAAACGTTTAGCCTCTTCGAAGTCCATGGAGGCGTAGGAGAGGATGATGACGGTGTCGCCGACGGCGGCTTTGCGGGCGGCGGCGCCGTTGAGACAGATCACGCCGGAGCCTTTCGCGCCTTTGATGACGTAGGTCTCCAATCGCTCGCCGTTGTTGACATTCAGCACCTGCACCTTCTCATTTTCGATCAGGTTGGCGGCCTCCATGAGCGCCTCGTCGACGGTGATGCTTCCCACGTAGTGGAGGTTGGCCTCCGTGACGGTGGCGCGGTGAATTTTCGATTTCAGGATTTCGATGTTCATTTTGGTAAAGGGTTATCGGTTGTAGAATCCGGTGTGTAGGGGCGAATGATTATTCGCCCCTACATTCATTATGTCTTCGTTAAAAATACCTCACATTATCGATGAGACGCACGGGGCCGACATAGACCGTGATGAATCCCATCACGCCGTGCGGGTTGTCGAGGGTTTCGGCGGTCTGCAGGGTCTCCGCGTCGGCTAGCTCAAAGTAGTCGAGTTGGAATTCGGGGATTTTGGCGATTTCGCTCTCCACAAACTGTTTGATTTCCGGCAGGCTCTTGCATTTGCGTGATTCCTCAAGTATGCGGTGGATATTCGCGGCGGTCTCGAACTCGTGGGCCGATAGCCGGCGATTACGGGAACTCATAGCCAGACCGTTGGGTTCACGCACGATGGGGCAGGGGATAACCTCAGACAAAACGCGGCACTGACGGCACATCTCCTTGATTACAGCAATCTGCTGATAGTCCTTCTCCCCGAAGTAGGCCTTGTGCGGACGGGTCCAATCAAGCAGACGACGCACGATGACGCCCACGCCGTTGAAATGTCCGGGACGGGCGGCGCCTTCCATGACGTTGGCCACAGCCCCGAAATCATAGACTTCGGTGGGAGCGACGGGAAAGACCTCCTCCACGGACGGGGCGAACACATAGTCCGCAAGGTCTCCGATGAGCGCGACGTCGGCATCCAGCGTGCGGGGGTATTTCTCCAAATCCTCTGCATTGTTGAATTGCACCGGATTTACAAAAATGGAACAAAAAACGGTGTCGTTTTCTTTGCGTGCACGGCGAATGAGGGAGAGATGTCCCTCGTGCAGAGCACCCATGGTAGGCACCATGCCGATGCTCTTGCCCGCAGCGCGTTCCCGCGCGGCGATGTCTGTCAATCTTTCTACGGTGGTTATGATTTCCATATCAGTTTGTCTTTCAATTATTTATATCCAAAATCTTATTTGGCAAAAACGGTCGCAAAGGTATGATTTTTTTTGATATTTTCACAGCAGATAGGTGTTTTAACAAAAATTAATAAGCGCAAAACCATAATTTTTTTATTTTTGCTCTTTCATTTGAAAAACGGAGATTATGGAAAATAAAAGAATCTTATTGGCCGAGGATGACATGAATTTGGGTAAGGTGCTCACCACCGTGCTCACGGGCAAGGGCTTCGATGTGAAGCACGCCAACAACGGCGAGGCCGCCTATGAACTCTTCTGTACCAACGAGTTCGACCTGTGCCTTATCGACGTGATGATGCCCATCAAGGACGGTTTCACGCTGGCTCAGGAAATCCGTAAAATGGATAAGAAAATCCCGATTATCTTTCTGACAGCCAAGACGATGCAGGAAGATATGATTAAGGGACTCTCCATCGGCGGCGATGATTACATCACCAAACCGTTCACCATGGAGATTCTGTTGGCTCGGATGCAGGCGCTGTTACGGCGCACCGACTTGCAGGAGGATACTGAGAACCATATCGTGAATATCGGCAATATCCAGTTCGACCGCAAACGTCAAGTTTTGATTATCAACGGGGAAGAACAAAAAATGACCTCCCGCGAAGGGGCGCTGCTGGATATGTTGTACGAGCAACGTCACGATGTGCTATACCGCAGCTATGCGCTCAAGAAAATTTGGGGTGAGGACAGTTTTTACAACAGTCGCAACATGGATGTCTATATCACGCGGTTGCGCAAACTGTTGAGGAGCGAACCTAACGTGCAGATCATCAATGTTCACAGTACCGGCTTCAAGTTGGTTTGGTAGGATTATCTCTTGGCGGCGTTGACCACCACTTCTGCTGCCTTGGCCGAGGCGGAGCCGTTGCCGAGTTTTTGGTATAATTCCCTATACTGCGCTTTCATTTTGGAAATGTGGTTTACATCTTCCGTAATGAGGCGCAGTTCTTTTTCCAATCGTTCTGTATTGAAGTCATGTTGGATGAGTTCTGTCACCACGGGCGCATCCATGATGAGGTTGGGCAGGGATATGTAGTTGATCCCTGAAATCAAATGCTTGGCTATCAAGTATGAAATCTCGCTGCCGGCATAGCAAACCACTTGCGGTGTGCCGATCATGGCCGTTTCAAGTGTGGCCGTGCCGGAGGCTACGATGGCCGCTTTGGCGTTGGCTACCAATGCGTAGGTGTTGCTGCTGACGGTGCGGACGTTATGGGTCGCCTGCACGTTGCCATTTTGTAGAGACGGGGCATGCCCCGTCTCTACGGGATGGAAATGAGAATGCAAATGTCTGTCGTACAATTCTTTAGGCAACCATGAAACGGTGGAAACCACAAACTGGTACTGCGGAAACAGGGTTGACATTTGCAGCATCTTGGGCAGCAGTGCGTTGACCTCCTGCCGGCGGCTTCCGGGCAACAGTGCAATGATCTCACGGTCGTCCAATCCGTTGTCTTTCCTGAAGTTGCGAACTTCCGGTTGCTCGGGCAGGTCGCGGCTCACAGCGTCCAGAAGGGGGTGGCCCACGTAGTGGACGTCCATTCCGTGCTCGGCATAGAACGGCTTTTCAAAGGGCAGGATGACCATCATCTCATCAACGTCTCGACGGATTTGTTTGATACGGCCTTTTTTCCATGCCCAGATCTGCGGGGATATGTAATAAACAACCTTGATGTTGTGTATTTTCGCGAATTTGGCGATGCGCAGGTTGAACCCCGGATAGTCCACCAGAACGAGGACATCCGGCTTCCAGTCGAGGATGTCGGCCTTGCATCGCTTGATGTTGCCGAGTACGGTGAAAAGATGCACAAACACTTCCCAGAATCCCATGAAGGCCATGTCTTTGTAGTGCATAAGCAACTCTGCACCAGCCTTTTTCATGAGATCCCCGCCGCATCCGCGAAACACGGCATCGGCATCTTTTTCTTGGATGGCCTTGACTAAATTGGAGGCGTGAAGATCGCCGGAGGCCTCCCCAGCCACAATATAGTAACGCATTGTTATTGGGCCAAAAGCCGTTTCACAATGTCGGACACCATCTTGTTGTCGGCTTTGCCGGCGAAAGTTTTGGTGGCTATGCCCATCACCTTGCCCATGTCCTTCATTCCGCTGAACCCATTTTCGGCAATGATGGACTTCAGGGTAGCCTCAATCTCTTCTTCACCAAGCATTTGTGGCAGATAGGTTTTGATGACTCCAAGTTGGAACTCCTCTTCGGCGGCCAAATCTTCGCGGTTCTGTGCACGGTAGGTCTCCGCCGACTCCTGACGCTGCTTCACCAGTTGTTTCAGAATCTTGATTTCGGTTTCCTCATCCAATTCGGCGTTGCCGCCTTTTTGGGTCTTGGCCAGAAGAATAGCCGATTTGATTGCACGCAATGCGTTGAGTTTCTGGGAATCACGTGCCAACATTGCGGTTTTGATGTCTTCGTTGATGGTCTTTTCTAACATATTGGTTCGATGTTTAGGGTTTAATTGTTAAAGATTACGATTGCCATTGGCAATTCGGCGGCAAAAGTACATTTTTTCTACTTTCTATCTTTAATCAATTAAGCATAACTGTGCATTCCGCCCAGTATGAGGTTGACGCCGAAGTAGGTGATGAGCACTGTCAGGAAAGCCAGAATGCAATAGAGATGGAAAAAGACGGGACGCTCGAATTTTGTGAAAATTCGACTGTGGAGCGGGAGGACATAAACGAGCAGCGTGATGAGCGCCCACACCTCTTTCGGGTCCCACGACCAGTAGGTGCCCCAAGAGATATTAGCCCACACCGCGCCGATAAAGATGCCCGTCGCAAGCAGTACCACCGCAGGGTAAAGCATAATGCTGCTGATGTCGCGCAAACGTTCCAGACAGGCGGTGTTCGAAGGTTGTGTAAGGCGTATGATAACCGCGCTGATGCCGTTCAGCATAATGAAGAACAGAAGGGCGTAGGCAATCATGATGACGGTGACGTGCAGGCTCAACAGCGGTGATGAGAGCACCGGCATCAGATGGGTGACAGGCGGGTTGGAACCGCCCATCATCTGCACGAGCAACACGATGCCGGTCATCAGCAGCCCGGCAGGGAGGGCAATCTCGTAATTATTTCCGGTGTTTTGTAGAGACGTGCCATGGCGCGTCTCTACCTTCGTAATAATCAGCGTTATGATACAAATGCTCAGCGCAAGCAGGTTCATGGAGTCGAAACTGCCTGCCATCGGCACGTGGCCGCCGGCAATCCAGCGAAGGATGAATACTAACGCCAAATACACGCATAGCAACGACATCCACACTAGAGCGATTGCACGGACGGATTTGGGAAGTTTTCGCCCTTTCCCGAGACAAATCATGGCGGCAGCGAAGCAGACTAACCCCAGCGTGATGGTCACGATAGCTAACCAGCGGCCTGCGGTGAGCCGGTTGTAAATCCGTTCGGCACGGTATTGTGCATCGGGCTGCACCTGTTCTCGGGCGTATTTTTTCTGATAGATTTTGGTCTTGATGAATACCTCGTTTAGAGCGTTAAAATCGCCTAATGTCGTATATTCTTTGCAGAGACTCAGTTGTTTACGGATAAAAAGGTACTCGTCGTCAGGGATGTCCAAAGGCAACTGGTCGTTCTGCGAAAACCAGGTTACAGTGTTTGCACTGTCGGTGTGGGGAAAGATTTTGAGCAACTGACCGTTCTGCAACATGTTGATAAGTTGTCTCTTCTCTTCGGCTTCCCTGACTTTTTTCCGTTTCAGGTCACGCTCTATGCGGGGAATTGGCTCATTCTGCCACTCTTCGGTGTAAAACAGCCAGCCGCTGAGAACCTGTTCGGGGGTATATCCCCGATAATAGGCGTTTCCGTATAGTTTGGTGGTGAAATCCTTGGCGAGGGTTTGCAGCGGACAGACACGTCCTTTGTACATCACGTAAAGCTGTCCCATCATATCGGCGCTTTCCCGTGGCAGCGTGCGGGGTTTCTCGTTGGCTTGGGCGGGCGGGACGGTGCACAGCAGGATAACCACCAACAACGCAGCGGGTTTCCCGGCAATCTTCCGCAGCAGCGTCCGGAACTGTCCGTTGCGTTCGAATAAAAGTCCGATCATGGCGGCGAGCAGCAGAATATAGCCCGCGTATGTCACGCCGACTCCCCAGGGGTCGTGTGCCACGGCCAGCACCGAGTTGCCCTTTTCGTCATAATCGCTTTGGTAGAAGCGGTAATGACGGTATTTCAGGATGTTGTTCATCGAGATGATAGCGTCGGTGGTTGTTCCGCCGTCGTGGATTTGGAGATAGCTCACGAAGTCCATCGGCGTGTGTGTGCCTGGGTAGGTTTCAACCTCGAAACGGTTGAGCGTCAGGGAAAACGGCAAGGTTTCCGTTTGGCTTTTTCCGTGCTTTTCGATGGTAAACTGGTTGGTGTCCACACTGGGTTTCAGCGTCATTTCGCCGTGCTGTCCGGTGGTCATGGTCAGCAGGGCTCCGAGCAGGATGAGCAGCAGGGCACTGTATAGGGCGCACACCACGGGTCGTTTCCACGCCTTCCGCAGCACGAGCATGACCACCATGCCGATGGCAGCCAGTGCCCACAGTCCGACGAACCACCACGACCCGTAGACATGGCTCAGCGCATAGTCGTTGCCGTGGAATTTTTCCACAACGGTGCCCGCGGCCATGGCGGCGATGAGGGCTATGGTTAGGCTGGAGAGGATGTATCTCATATTAAAGTTTAAAGGTTTAAGGGTTAATGATTAAAGAGGTTTAGAGGTTTAGAGGTTTAGAGGTTTAATGGTTTAGCGGTTTAGTAGTTTAGCGGTTTAGCAGTTTAAGGGTTTTAAGGGTTGCAAAGATATTAAATTTGTAGAGAGACAAGGCATTACGATTACACACTCGCATTGGAGCTATACCCATCCAGTCCGCACGCAGTGACGGCGCGAGCCCAATTCCCCTTCCCTGGGGAAGGGGTGGCCGCAGGCCGGGGTAGGGGCATCACAAAGGCCATCAAACTGTTGCCAAACATACGGATGGCCTATCGGCCAATCTTTTATATTACTACCCCGCCCTTCGGGCACCCCTTCTGAAATCAGAAGGGGAATTTTCGCGACCGCACTTGTTGTGCGCAAAACGGAATTAATTTCAAATCGAAAAATTGAGAAAAGTTTACAATGTATTAAAATACAATGAGTTACGACAATATTTTAAAAATAATTCAACACTACTAATTTGTGAATAGTAATTTGTAAATAGCAATTAAACGAATTAACAAATAAACAAATAAACTAATAAACAAATAAACTAATAAACTAATAAACTAATAAACAGCATTAACCTTTAACCGTTAACCATTCACCATTATATGGCATTGATGAATTTTACGACGGCATCGCGTTCCTCCTTGCTGAGGTTGCGGAATTTTTCCACAGTCCAGCGGGCGTCACTTTGGCTGCTGCCGTGCCACATGATGGCTTCGATGACATTACGGGCGCGGCAGTCGTGCATTCGGTCGCTGGAGCCGGTGCAGATGGTGGAGAGCCCTCGTCCCCAAAGCGGAGTGGTGCGGCACCATCCGGTGCGGATGTCGTTTTTCATGCAGAGACGATGTTGCACCATGTCGGTGTAGGGCCAGATTTTCTGGTTAGGGTAGCGCGGCAGTCGCTGGTCACCCGTGGTGAAAAATCCGTTGGGGTCGGTGAAGCGGTCGGGACCGGTGGTCCAACTGGGACGGTGGCAGGTGGCGCAGCCAATCTCACGGAAGATCTTGCGCCCCTTTTGCACAGTCGCATCGCTGAGGTTGCGGGCGGCAGGAACGGCCAGCCCTCTATGCCAGACCATCAGGTTGACGTAGTCGTCGTTGCTCATTTCGGCAGGCAAATTCTTGTTCATCAGATAGTTGTAGATGTCGGTCTCTGGATTGCCGGTGACATTATACTCGGGAAAGTACGTGTAAAATAATGCCTGCACATCGGGGTCTTGGGAGGCTACGCGGGCGTAGGTCTCGGTCATGTAGTGATAGCGGCGGTCGCCGCGCGTCACGTTGGTGATATTCCAGATGGCATTAGCCCCAGGACCGTCTTGCAGCGGGCCTCGGGAGCAGGCGTAGGTGAAGCGCTTCGGATGGTTGGTCTTGCCATAAAGCCCTGTCGTGGCCCAATCCGTGCCGGCCCACATGGCCGGGTTTAGATTCGCACCGGCATTGTACTCTCTGAGGTATTGTGCCTTCAATGAGTCATCAGGGATGGCGTCAAGCAGGCCGGTGCCGTAAATGCCGATAGTGGACTCCAAACGCACAATCTCGCTGCCGTAGGGTATTTGCTGGCCGTTAGACTCCAAAGGTACGTAGTAGGCCGAGGCGGGAATGGTCACCTCGGGGTAGATCAGACTGTAGGTTTCGCCGTCGGGGAAGCGGTTGCCCCACTCGTCAGTATAATCCAGCCAACTGATGTTTATCTGGCTCTCATCGATGGGTGCTTTGAAGGGCGGCACGGCCTTGGTCTGCGGCATGCCGGTGAGCGACGACACGTAGTTGTCGTTCTGGTCGGTAACCACTAATAGATAGCCGTTGCCCCAGTCGCCGGCGGCGTAGCGGTCCATGCGCTTACCATGACCGTAGCCGGGGTGGCAGGCGATGCAGGAACTGCGGATGTAGAGCGGCCCCAGACCGTTGAACGGTGGGGTGTTGATGTTGAAGTCGCGTTCGAAGAGGTACTCACCGTACTTGAACGCGGCAATGTCGTTGACTGCCGGGGTTGGGTCCTCGTATGCAGACGAAGAACTGTTGAAGGTTGTGCCTAACTTGCCGCCGGCATAGGTTTCCTCCTCGATCCACGACATCTCGTTGTTCTCGGGTTTGTGGCAGCCCGCGAATAGTGCGACTGCTAAGATGATGATTAAGGTTCTTTTCATTTTTTTTTCGTTTTTGTTGTAACCCCACACTGCGCTTCGCTTGTGTGGCTCTGTTCAGATCCCCACACTGCGGCATACGCCTTATGTGGGGTTATTTGCGCTTTGCGCGTTTTGCCTCTTCGAGGCTGGCCCCACACTGCGGCATACGCCTTGTGTGGGGTTATTTGCGCTTTGCGCGTTTTGCCTCTTCGAGGCTGCTTAAGGAATTTTTTTTTAAAGAAAGTCTCAAGTCTTAAGTCTCAAGTCTATTCTTCGTAGGTCCGTAACGCCTCATTCACCTTTGACAGCACCTCGTCGAGGGCTTGGCATGCTTCGATGGCTTCGGCATTCTTGGGGTCGGTGTAGTGGTTCACGAAGGGACGTGGCATGGCGCTAATCTTGTTTAGGGCGTTTTGTATGGCGTCTTCCACCTCGCTGTCGAGTTTGGAATCCATTTTCTTTACGTAAGCGTGCAGGGATAGTTTGTCGTTGCGTTGCCCCTCAATACCTCCGTAGTAGGCGTTTTGGATGCTGAGGATGTTGTCGTAGAAGTCGTCGATAGATTTCTGGCTATAGGGGGACTCAATGTAGTTGGCGTCTTCGCCGTTGTAGGGCTTGCCTATTTTGGAGGTGCCCACCTCGTCGGCGATGGTTTTGCAGCCGTCCACGATGGCCATAAGTCCTGTTACGGTGCTGGCGTATGTGCTGCCTGGGTTGCCGGCGGTTTTAAGGTTGTCTCCGTAGCTGAGGACACCGCCGTTAACCGAAGAGTTAAACTCCAACTCTTCCACAAGTTCTCTGTGGGATTGCGGAGCGTTGTCGCCAAGCCAGCTGACTTCAAGTTGGAAACAGCGGTTACGAAGGTCGCCGGCTACCGCTACAGCATATGTCACCTCCATGTCGGAGATGTTGTCGGCATTCTCCACCTGGCCGTTACTGAAGAGGATGTACTCGATACCGTGGAATCCGAGCAGGGCGTTGCCAAGTTGCTCGCCGGCTACCACGTCGCCGTCCTCACCCGCCAGTGCGGCAAGCATGTTCGGACTGTTCATCAGGTTGTTGAAGGCATCCACGTCAAGGGGCCAGGAGTCGATGTGCGGGTCGATGCCGAAGTCGGAGGCGGCACCGAACAGGAAAGCCTCGCTCTTCTCCCACCACGCGCGGGCGGTCAGGAAGGTTTCGCATACCTTGTTCAGGTCGCTTTGGGAACGGCTGGCCTTGAAAGCTTTCAGGTCGATGACCAACTGGTCGGTGTAATTGGCGAGATTCGAGTAGGTCGGCGCAATCGTGTGATCCACGTACTGCTCGATGACCTGTTTCTGCTTTTCATTGACCAGATTGCCTTCGCCGTGCTTGCAGCCCACGGCGAGGATTGCGATTGCCACGAGGGTGGCGATGATTGTTTTTTTCATATTTATATTGTTTTAGTTTGTTTCTTATGTCCTAGGGCTCACTTCGTTCACCCTAGGTTAGTATAGGTCGGGCTTTCAGCCCTTTTTGGAAGTTTCAGGACGTTTCCGCGCTTCGCCCTGGATTGACGCGTGTCGGGAAGTCTGAGGTTTGTTATCACGGCACCATTCCGGCCGACAATAGGAGGCCGGAATCCCCGACTCGCAAGAGCACGCATTACCGTTTGTGGAACTCCCGCTCGAACATCCCCGCCCAGGTGATGCCGAGGGCGCACCACGGCTCTTGGTTGTATTGGGATTTGAGCAGACGTATGCCTCCCTCGGCCTTGATGGTGATTTGCTTTATGGGGCTGTAGTTGAGGCCGCCGCTGATGCAATGGCGGTCTGTCCAGGCATAGTCGGTCATGTTGTGGCCCGGGATATATGAATCATAGTACTCATAACGGGCGAAAAGATAGAGTTTGTGGCGGTCCATCTTGGGATTCTTGTGGTGGTGGAAGAGGTCGTAACCAATTTCACCACCTGCGCTCCATGCCGATTGCCCCACAAGGGTTTGCGGGTATGGAGCCTGAGCGCTGTGGGGGAGGGTGGAATTATAAACGGAGATGAGTTCGCAGTCGGAGAGATATCCGTAAAGACCGCTGCCACGCAGCACCAAGCCTCCTGTCTTGTAACTGAAATCCAATCCACCGATAGCTAATGTGCCGCGGACATCTTTATAGCGAGAGGAACCTTCGTCGGTGATGATGTCGTTGCGGAAGGTGTTGCCTACAAATCCGCTGATGCCGATGTGCAGCCCTTTGATGCTGTAATTGTCTACACGGGCGGCCACGGCCAGATTGTTAGCGATCCGAAATTCGTAAGGGGAGGCGGAGCCGTCGTGGACCCAACCGGAGACATTGAACATACTGGAGTTTAGCGACGGAATGAGCATCACATCGTAGCGCCAACCCTTGATGCGTCCCCAAATTTCGATGCCGGTCTCATGCCACGTGCAGGGGATAATCGTGTTCTCGCCTTCGGGCCGGTAGACACCGAAAAACTCGTTTGGCAAATGGGCATAGTTGGTGCCGCCGACGGGCACGACCATGTGTCCGGCACGAATGTTCATTTTGCCACCCCAGAACGCCTTCTGAAGCCAGAATTGCTCAAGCGCCACTTCACCGCCACGCTCAATCTCCTTTTCGAACTCACCCGTTTCCTCGGCCTCCACTTCCACCGCAGATTCGGTGCCGCCGTGCTCAAACTCGATCTCCGTATTGAAACTCCATCCATGTCCGAAGTCATAGCCGAGCATGATGACGGCATGAGGCAAATCGATTCGCCCATGCCCTTTGGAATTCGCATAGTTGGATGCATGTGAATAGCGGAAAACATTGTCACTGAAGAAGTTGTATTTGTAAACTGCCTCACCGTACCCACCGATGGAGAGTTTTCCTAATGATTTGCCTTTCCCGGCACTTTCCGTTTTGACTGTGTCAAGGTTCTCTTGTGCACTAACCATCTGAGCCACAGAGAATAGCATGCTAATAAGAATAAATAGAATTTTTTTATTCATAATCATACATTAAAGCATGCAAAAGTGTAAAAGTCCCCATGTTGCGATAATACCCAAGAATAGGGATTCGCAACATTTGGAGTAATCAGAAATGAGGATATGTGACCGAAAGGTCAGAGGGCAAAGGTTAAAGCACCCGTTCAAAATCCATTCTTCGCTTCAAGATGTCCACCGCCACCACACGCACGCGGATTGGGTCGCCGAAACGCAGTGAGTGGCCGTGGTGCAGCCCCACGAGCGTATAGTTTTCTTCGTCGATGTAGTAGAAGTCGTCGTCGAAGGAGCGCATCGGAATCAGGCCTTCGCAGTGAGAATCTTTCAGCTCGGCATAGACGCCCCACTTGGAGATGCCCGACACCACTGCGTCGAATTCCTGTCCGATCTTGTCGGCAAGGTATTCGGCTTGCTTGTATTTGATGGAGTTTCGCTCGGCCTCCATCGCCTGCCGTTCCATGTCGGAGCAGTGCTTGCAGTAGTCCTCGTATTGCTCTTTGTTCACTGACGGTTGGTGCGCTAAGTAGCGATCCAGCAGCCGGTGCACCATTAGGTCTGGATAGCGGCGGATGGGCGAGGTGAAGTGGGTGTAGTAGGGGAACGCCAGCCCGTAGTGGCCGATGTTGTCGGTGGTGTAGATGGCACGCGCCATGATGCGGATGGAGAGCTTGCTGAGCATGTCGTAGTCGGGCTTGCCTTTCTGCGCCTCAAGCATCTTGTTCAGCGAACCGCTGAATGCCTTGGTGGAGGACGTTTTCAGCTCAAAGCCCAACTTTTTGACGAAAGTCTTGAAGGTGTCCAGTTTCTCCTCCAATGGCTTGTCGTGCACACGATAGACGAAGACGTTTTCGGGCTGCCCGACGGTGCGCTTTTTGCCGATTTTCTCGGCTACGCGCCTATTGGCCAGCAGCATGAACTCCTCAATGAGCCAGTTAGCCTCTTTCTGGACTTTGAGATAGACCCCGATGGGTTTGCCGTTTTCGTCAAGTTTGAACTTCACCTCTTCGGTTTCGAAACTGATGGCGTTGTTGTCGAACCGCTGCTTGCGCATTACCTGCGCCAGTTTGTGGAGTTGAAGGATGGCCTCGCTGAGGTCGCCCTCGCCGGTTTCGATGATTTGTTGTGCCTCGTCGTAGTCGAAGCGGCGGTTGGAACGGATGACGGTGTGGCCGAACCACTCTTTGTGAACCTTGGCCTTGTCGTCGAGGTCGAACACCGCGCTGTAGCAGAGTTTGTCCTCGTCGGGGCGCAGGGAGCAGAGGTTGTTGGAGAGCGCTTCGGGGAGCATCGGGATGGTGCGGTCGACCAGATACACGGAAGTCCCTCTGCTGTAGGCCTCCGCATCAATTCCGGTGCCTGGCTTGACGTAGTAGGAGACGTCGGCGATGTGGATGCCTACGCGGTAGAGACCGCTTTCCAGCACCTCGAAGGAGAGGGCGTCATCGAAGTCCTTGGCGTCGGCGGGGTCGATGGTGAAGGTGGTGATGTCGCGGAAGTCGCGGCGGCGGAGGATCTCCTTTTCGGGAATCTCCTTGGGAATTGCTTCGGCCTCCAGTTCGACAGCTTTCGGGAAGGAGACGGGAAAGTCGCTTTCGGCGAGGATGCTGAGCATCTCCACGTCGTTGCTGCCGGGCTTGCCGAGCACGTTGATGACCTCGCCGATGGGGTTGCGGTGGCCGGTGGCCCATTCGAGGATGCGCACCACGACTTTGTCGCCGGTTTTGGCTTTGCGCAGGTTCTTGCCGGGGATGATGACGTCGCGGCGCAGGATCGTATTGTCGGGTGCAAAGAAAGCGATGCCGTTGCGAATCTGGATGGAGCCTACGAGCTGCCGTTTGCTGCGCTGAACGATCTCAACTACTTGTCCCTCAATGCGTTTTCCTTTACGGGCAGGGAAGAGTACCACCTTTACGAGGTCGCCGTTCAGGGCGTTGCCGAGGTTGCCGTCGGCGACGAAGATGTCGTCAATGGTCGATTCCTCAGCGGTGTCGTCCTGCTTGCCCTGCGGGATGACGAAGGCCATTCCGCTGCGTTTCTGCTCCACCCGGCCGATGATGTAGTGCTTGCCGGTGGTTTTGGTGTCCTGGAACTTGCTGTTCAACTTGTACTTGCCGCGGCCCGCCTTCAGCACGACCTTGGCGTTGATGAGCTTGTCAAGTTCTCGCTTCACTTCTTCGCGACCTTTCTTGTCGAAAATTTTGATTTTGGCCGCTATCTGCTTGTAATTCAGTTTCTCTGTGCTGTTCGACAGCACCTCTATGATTTGTTTGCTTAGTTCTTGCATTTTTGTAATGGTTATTGGTTATTGGTTATTGGTTATTGGTTATTGATGGTTATTGGTTAGAGGGTTAGTGGGTTAGTGGGTTAATAGGTTAATAGGTTGGAGGTGTGGAGGACGTCTTTTACCTCGCGGATGATTTCCAGGCATCGTTCACGACTCATCTTGGTGTTCATGCCGACGGTAATCATGTCTTCATCCGATGGAAATCCCTTGAAATTAACGGATGTGGCGTGTTCTCCAAGTGTTTCGTTGTACGTCAGATCGTATGCCGGAGACAATTTCCAATGTCCGACATGGTAGATGAAACTGAAATTGCGTGCGTGATCATCGTAGTTGTGGGCGTAATGGTTGAAAACCATCCTACGGAATTGTTGTTCCACAGCCGCAGACGATTGTGTGAGGTAGCCGGTGAGCTGCAAGAGCGTGTAGTAATCCATTTTGGGTGGGGAGATGGGTTCGTTGAGCAGTCCACTGGCAGTGGCCACATGCAGTCGTTTACCGTTTTCATCAATATCGAACCGTTTCGTGGCGAAATACTTTCCTTCCATCAATCGGAACTCAGGAACGTCAATGCCTGCCCGTTTCGCGACCTCATTATAGCGGTATTCCATTTGCCCGATGTCCTGCGGGTCATAGATATGCCGGAATTTGACGAGCCAGTGCCCATCCGCATCATGGTAAACGCATTTGGGTCGGACACCACCCGCGTTCCCACTGCTCATCAGCAGCAGACCTGCGTTCTCGTCTTTTTTCTCCGAAAGCACCTCCAAAGCCATAGCTTGAATCTCATCAAGCGTGACAGACGAATCCATTTCCATCAGCCTGTTTTCAGGGACGTAGCATAGCGCCCCCATCCCGGAACTTCCTACAATACTCAGTTGTTGGATTGGTGTAAAACTTTGATAGTCAATTCCATTACGACGCAAAACCTTGTGCAAGAGATAGTCGCCATAACCTCCTGGAAGACTGTCTTCGAAGATGCCGAAGTTACCGTTAAAGGGTCGGTAGTCTGCGGTGAAAAGTCCCGTTTTCAAGGGCAACTGTATCGGTGATATAGAAAAACCGTCGCGAAGCCATTCCCGGTTGTACTCAAACTGGCAACACGAATGGGTGCCCATGGAAAGTGTTCCCACGTTGTGTCCATGGTACATCACACGTACATATTGCATATCTCTTATCATACGCCGCGTTTTCTGGTTTTGTTCTTGTATATTTCTAGTAGCTCCTCCATTGTATCGTATTTCGGCTCGGCAAGGAGTTGCATCATCTCTTCGGAGTAGCCGAGGGCTTTTGCCAACCGAACGTAGGATTCCAACGAAATGGCATGTTTCAGTTCAAACCGTTGGATAGTGGAGGCCGGAACACCGCTCATTGTCGCCAAACTCTTGGTGGATAGCTTTTTCTCCAAACGACGGGCACGGAGATTTTCTGCCAACCGTTGCATAGTCTGAGATAAAGGGTATGGGTCAAATATATATTCGTTGTGCATATAATACTGTGTGTAAAAATACATTTTGTTGTTTTACGCAGTTTATATTATGCGTAAAATTTTCGGCAAAGATACAAAAAATTCTAATTAGTTCTATTCCTTATCATTCTGAAAGAAAAGTACAGCATGTTGAGAAAAAGTCCCATTAGAAGGGTTACACCCCAAGTTCTGGGATGTGACAATGGATTGACCAAACGATCGCCTATGTCATACAATAGCTGAAAAGGAGAGGTGAGGATATCCCAGCTGTTCCACCGCAGATACCTGCCAATATAAATGCCAAAACTGCCGATGAAAAGCAACAGGACAGAAATGCCGATAACATATTTTTCTTTGAGGCGGTTTCTGAGTAAATCCTCTATATCCCAAAGACTTAGAAAGCCGAACAGAAGTCCCGTCCATGCAAAAGAGAGAATAAGAACTAAATCGAACCATACGGGCATGGCTGAAGTGAGACGAAGGTGAAACAAGTCCGTTAGGATGTATGGCGCATTCGGGAAAAAGAGTAGCCACAAGCAAAGCAAAACGACAAACATCCATTTAGAGCGGCGGAGTTTTGGTTGTATGACCATTAAACTGGAGAAAGCCCAAGGCACAAACGCCAAAAACAGATTCCAATTCAGGAAAAGAAAGACGTTGGTGTCCGTATATACAAACCGAAAGAGGGATATAGCAAAACAGAAAAGGGAAAGCACTCCCATGAAGACCGTCTCATAAAGACGGTTATATTCTTGTAGTTTCTTCAGTATCATGTTCTTAATTTTAGATTGCAAATTCATTCATAATTCAACATTCATCATTCATCATTGCGTCTAGCAAGTGATTTCATGATAATGCATCCCATTTTTGGCGGCAAAAATAGCAAAAATATCCCGTTTTCGGAGTGAATGATAAAAAGGAACCTTTCCTCTGTTATTCGTAGAGACGGGGCATGCCCCGTCTCTACATACAGCAATTTTATTGTATTTGTGCATATTTAAAATTTGTGTACATTTGCTGCCGATATGTCCACGTCTGACGAAATACTGGATTCGCGCACGTCATCTTCCTCCGGCGAAATCACTTCTTCGTTCGAAAACATTTCGGACGTGTTCACCGCGTATGCTGAGATTCCTTCGCAGGGCTTTAACCGTCTCTTCAAGGCGCAGCGGTACGGCAAGTGGTTTGTGCTTAAGGGACTGAAACCGGAATATCAGGGCAAGGCGGTCTATAATGAACTGCTGACCAAGGAGTTCGAGTTGGGTGTGCAGTTGGATCACCCGAATATCGCGCGGGTTTACAGCAAGGAGAGTTGCGACCCTGTGGTGGGTCCATGCGTGGTGATGGAATATGTGGACGGCTGCACGCTGAGGGAGTTTCTTGCTCAAAAACCTTCGCGTGCGGTGCGCATGAAGGTTGCGAAGGAGATATTGTCGGCAATGTCCTATTTCCACGGCAAGCAGATTATCCATCGCGATCTGAAACCCGACAACATCCTCGTTACGTACAACGGCCACAACGTGAAAATTATCGATTTTGGGTTGGCGGACACCGATTACCACGGCATTCTGAAGCAGCCGGCGGGGTCTGACAAGTACGCGGCGCCCGAGCAGAAGAGCGGCGGCGTGCCGTTGGACTGTCGTGCCGACCTCTATGCTTTCGGGGTGATTCTACGGCAGCTTTTACCATACGGTTATGGAGGAGTGGTTCGCAAGTGCACGCAGTCCGACCGCGAGAAGCGCTTCGGCAATGCAGAAGAGATTCTGCGGCGGATGCAGCAGCAACAGCGGTTGGTTCCACTCCTTGTTGTACTGGCGGTTTTGATCTGCGGCGGGATAGGGACGTGGGTGCTGCAACCAAAAACACAAGAAAGTTCAGAAGAAGGACAAACCGTTGAGGTTGAGGAGGCATCAATGGAAGAAAAATCCTCAGGTGTGGTTGAGGAAAAGGATGAGATACCGTTGCAGTCGCCCGTTCATGAGGTGTCAAATCAGGCGGATTCGCCTTCCAAAGAGGTGAGTGTCTCTTCGGAAAAACCAGATGGCCAGCAGATTCCTGCAGAAGTGGAGAGGCGGGTAGAGCAGGCAGTAGATACGCTTTTCCGTCCGTTTTGGGAATGGAACAAGGCGGCAGAAGCTCGCGGGTTGTCACCGGTTGACAAGTTGGCGGAATACACTCAGTCCGACTTCTTCAAGAATAATTACGAAATCAGGGAGCGGCACCGCGAGGCCGTAGTCAGCGACATATTGCGGCGTTACCCGCAGTGCGAGCCGGTCAAGGAGAAAGTGATCATGTACTATAACACCCTGTTTGCGAAGCGGATGATTGCGGTGGGCAACGTGGTGTATGAGTGGCAGAAGGCTGCGCACTAATCGCGGAGGCAGCGGACGGAAAACGCACTGTTTTGACCATGGGAAGTGGAGTTGAAACCGCAGAAGTCTGAACAAGAGCTTCTCAAACAGGCGTGGTCAACATTAACATTTGACGGGTCGTCGGTAATCCAAAACACTGCTTCTTCAAGGAAATGGCTTGCAAAGCCGCAGCCCGCAGGCAGAGCGGAGAACCCCGAGGCGTTATTGGTTGCGGGAGTATTGCCCACGGAGCATTCGTTGTCGGAATAAGACCAGAACTTTGTGGAAGCCAATGCCTTGGCGACGAGGTTGCTGTTGCCACCGCATCTGTATTCTGCTTGGCTGCCTACGTAATCGACAAGTTGATGCCACTCAGCGGCACTCGGTACGTGCCAACCTGCAGGGCAGACGCCTTGCAAGCCGTTGGGGTTGGCACTGCTGGTGTCCGAACCATGCAAAGCAGCCGCTCTGTTGTAGAGATATCCGAATATGGGGACCGCCTCGTTATCGCCACTCCAAGGGGCAAAGCGATAGGGTGTGGTTGCGTATGTGGTTGCATTATAGCCAAGTGCTATCGCCGTGCCGTCGGCAAAGTGCGTGGCCCGCAAGTTCTCCCTCAGCCAGCACTGGGTGCCGATTTGAATGGTGCGGTAGATGTTGCCGTCGAAGTCCATCACGGTACTGCCTCCGCAGGAGTCAGGCCAGTAGGTGGTGAAACTCCGCTCTTCCCCGTAGGCAGTGCCCACATCGCTGGTGGCGTAGGGACGCAAATAGTAGGTGGTGCCGGGCGACAGACCTGTGATTTCGCTGTTGAAGCGGCCCGTGCCGATGCCTTCGGAAGTGTGGCTGCCACCAACGGAGGGGTTCGGCGAGGTGCTCCAGCAAAATCCCCTCGCGGTCACCGCCGAACCGCCACTGGCCGTCACAAAACCCGTGCAGGAAGCCGAAGAGGCACCAATGTCGTCGAGGGTTGTAAGCGACACGACAGGCAAAACAGCCGTACTGCTGTCCACCCCCGAATCATTTAGAAGACAACGTACGGAAACGACATCGTAACCACTGTTGAAGGAAATATCCCCCCCCCAGTTACGGAACGTCTTTTCCTCGGTGTCCTGGCCGCCATCGCCGAGCCCCGGTCCGAAAAACGAAAAGGAATCGTAACAGAAGAAACGGGCTTCATCATGGTAGTAAAAATTCAAGGAAAAGAAGCCTGCCGGCAGCGCAGAAAAACCGGTGGCATTGTTGGAAGGCAAATCCATCTTAGGAGAACACAAACTTAGAGGAGGGTACACTCCTGCGCCATTTTCCCATCGGGTGGTGGAGGCCAATGCTTTGGATATGTTGTTGCCGTTGCAAGTATATTGGCTTTGGCTACCCACAAAATTCATCAACTGTTCGGATTCAGTACAACTGGGTATATGCCATCCCTCAGGACAAATCCCTTGCACCCCGTCGGGATTGGAGTCGTTTGCGTTAGCTCCATGCATTGCTGCCCCCATATTGTAAAGGTAGCCATAAATGGGCACATTGCCACTGTTGTCTCCGGGTGCTCTTCGATAATTGTCATAGGAAGACGGGTACTCGGGGATGGTCATGCCATCGGGGTAGTGCGTGGTGCGAAGGTTCTCCTTCATCCAGCACTGGGTGCCGATTTCGACCGTGGGATAGCGGTTGCCGTCGTAGTCGGCCACTGAGTCGATGCCGCAGTAGAACGGACCTATGACCGTGTCGGAAGTCAGAGTGGTAAAACTGCGCTCCTCGCCGTAGGCCGTGCCCACGCTGTTGGTGGCGTATGCCCGCACGTAGTACGTGGTGTTGGCGTACAAGCCGAAGATGTGGCTTGTGAAACTGCCGACACCGCTGCCGTCGCTGGTGTGGATGTTGCTCAAGGTAGGGCTCTGCGTCGTGCTCCAGCAGACACCGCGCATCGTCACGGCACTGCCGCCGTCATACGTCACATTGCCGCCGCAGACCGCCCCGTGGATTGCGGTGTCCGTCACCATGAATGTGTGCACCTCCGGCAGATCCGACTGCGTGTCGAAGTAGAGGATGTCCCCGAAGGTGGTCCCCAACGCCGTCCTGGCATAGGCCCGGTAGTAGTAGCGGGTGCCCATTTGCAGGCCGCTGACCTCATAATGGAAACTTCCGCCGCCCGCGCCGTCCGTGTAGTCGGAGGCCCCGACCAACTGGGCGTTGTCGGTGATCAGGAAACCGCGGCTGAAAACAGGATACCCGGAGGTCTCCACTACCAAACCGTTCAGCTTGGCCTCCGTGGGCGTGATGTTGGTCGCGGCTTCGGTCGTCACGGTGGGCAGCGGCAAGTTGAATGGAAGCGTGATCAATTCCGAACCGTTTTGCATCTGAAGCACCGGATCACTGGTGAAATCCGTTCCCGCCAAATGGACGTCGCCCACATACATCATCCAGTCGCCGAAGGAAAACGGCATATCGGTGCTCCCTTTGTCATCGCCACCCGACTTTCCCGCCCAATGCGTGTCATCTTTGCCGAGATACTCCATCCGGCTCTGTCCGCCATTGCCCGTGTTGACCATCTTGATTTGGACACTGCCATCGCTCGTCCGGGCTTGTAGCAGGTAGGTCTGCGGACTTGCCAACCACACCTGGAACAGGTGGCTTCCCGGCTCCAAAGAGCCCTGATAGGTGGCTGCCACGAGGCCGTTCAGGTCGCAGATTTCGAGCGTCACCGTCGATGCCTCGGGAAGATAAAGCGCGAAGTCAGTCATGCCGTCAAAGGGGTTCGGCGTGTTTTGGAACAGCCGCACGCCATCCCCGCCCCAGCCGATTTCCTCGATGCCGGTGGTTCCCATAATGAGGGTGGTGTCGGGGTAATGGAGCACCTCCTGCCAATGCTTGGTGACATTCTCCACGGTGACGGTGCTCAACGGCACGTGCTGGCCGTACTGGTCTTGTCCGGTGAATTGCAGGGTGATACTTTCCTGCGCCCGGCTGGTGAGGGCGTTGGCCAACAATAGGACTAAAAAGGAGTAAATATATCCTGAATGCTTCATGTTTACTTGATAATCTAAAATCTTAACCGTTGCTCGTCGGGTTCGGAGAAGGCGTTACATTTATATAAGTACTGCAACATGTCATCGGTGGATCGACCATAGAGCGATGCGGTGAAACGATGCAGCATATCCATAACTTTCAGGTATGCAGATGGATCTTTTTGACGGCTTAACTTCCTTAAAGCGAGCAAATAATCCTCCCGGCAGACTGTAGGAACGATGATTTTCGCCTCTCCCGCGTGGAAAAGCTCCGCGTTCATCATCATCCGTGCCACCCTGCCGTTGCCGTCGTCAAAGGGATGGGTCTCACTGATGAGAAACATCATATAGACAGCTCTTGCCATCGGAGAGGAAAGGGCGGCATAATAGCTGAATCCCACGTCCAATGTGCCAGGAACTAACTTAAAATCAACAAACTCCGTGTTTCCAGCCCGATTGTTTCGCTCCTTGAACTGTCCGGGATGCAAGTCGGGCCTTCCCGACAGCAGGATGGCATGGCGGCGTTGGAGAATATCCTTTAGATCTTGGATGGACTCGGGGCATTGCTGCATCTCACTGCGGTTGGAAACCACATTGAATGTCCCTAAAATGTCATGGGAGTCTTCAGAACGATGGGCGGCGGGCAGACCAGTCTCCACAATTCTCCGGGCTTCGTCCACCTCGAACTCCGTTCCTTCAATATAGTTTGAAAAGTAACTTTCGTAAAACGCAACATTCCGGTACTCCAACTCGGAGGAGACCACCGGATATGAAAGAAAATGATGACTTTGCAGGGCATCGAACAGTGTCTCAAAGAGATCCTTCCGGTTCTCGTCGTAGGGCGCTCCAGCGGCCATAGCCTTGATTGTAGGCGATGTCAGAATATCTGCGGAATGCGTGGCCAAAATCGCCGAAATCAGAATGTTGATTCGTTTGAACTCCCGATCCATGCCGAGACGCTGTGCCGTGGCACGCAATTGGTCCCGATAATCGTTTAGCGCATCCTCGCCGCCGGCAATCATCACGCTTCCCAATTTCTTTTCCACAACTTCCTGCGGCAGGACCTTGGAACTTTCCCCTTCTTTCTTGGTTTGCTGCATGTTTTCCAACATCCATCTGTATTCGCTGGAAATGAACATGTTGCCGTATTTCATGTCCTTTTCGTCCGGTTCGGGGCCTTTGAGAATATGGATGGTCACCCCTGGCAAATCCTTGACGTTCCGGTTGGAATTTCCGGTCAGAAAAAAGTCACCGGAAGGGGTGATGCGCATTTCGTGGGCGCTTCGGTGACTGATGACTGTCCCGGGAAAACGCCACATCAGAATATGGAGGATGTTGCGACGGACAATGTTCTCCGGACTGTCTACGAGGTTGGAGGAATAGATTTTAGGGGCTATTTTCCGCAATTTTCCTTCAGAAAGCAATCGAGAAATAGCCCTTGACACCTCCGGATTCGAAGATGCGAATACAATTTCTTTATTCAAGTCAAGCTGGACCATACAAATTTTCGCGAATAAAGCGTGCAAAAATACAAATTTTCGCGAATAAACACGGCTCGTACACAAATTTTCGCGAAAATAGGGTCGGCGGTGCGGCCTACGGAAGGCGTCCCATCGCCACTCTGAAACCGACGGAGACGCTGGCGGCATCGCCGTCGTAGGCATCCCGGCAGGTGGTGCGACAGTAGGTGGGCAGGTACGCCCATGCGCCGCCGCGCAGCACGAACGGGCTTCCGGAATCGGCAAGCGGGTCGGTCTGTGGTGTGGAGGGGTACGGTCCGTAGGTATCCAGGCACCACTCCCACAGACTGCCACTCATGTCGTGGAGACCCAATTCGTTGGGGCGTTTCCCGCCCACAGGGTGCAGCGTCCCGTTGGCATTCTCCTTGTGCCAGGCAACCTCATCTACATCGTTGCTGCCGCTGTAACGGTAATGTTGGGAATTGTTCCCGCCCCGTGCGGCATACTCCCACTGCGCCTCGGTGGGCAGCCGGAAGGGCAGTCGGGTCATCGCACCCAGCTTCTCCAAAAACCGCAGCGCATCGTTCCTCGATACATTGTAGGCGGGGAAGTCGTCGCCTTTGCCGTATTGTTCCGACCAGTTCAATTCATCGCCCATGATTGCGCGCCACTCACGCTGGGTGACTTCGAACCTGCCGAGGTAGAAGTCGCTCAGGGTTACTTTATGCACGGGACTCTCGTTGTCGCGCGCCTCAGGGTCATAGTTGTCGCCTTGAGGCATGCCACTTTGCGCCCCCATACGGAAAGTGCCGCCCTCCACGCGCACCAGATTCGCGACCAAGTTCCGCACCACGGTTTTCTGCTCCTCGCTGAGCTCCATCGTGTCCGACCAGTGGATGAGGATCCCGTTGATGTTTTCCATCTTTGTGAAATCGTCATGCTCATAAAGGTAGTCCCCCTGCTCAAAAACAGGATCTTTCCCGCAAAAGGTAAAGAGAAGCCCCATCGTAAAAAAGAGAGCTACCCATGTACTTTTATACCAATATCTTTTCACCCCTTCCATTGTCTATTCTTCATTCTTCATTCTTCATTCTTCATTCTTCATTCTTCATTCTTCATTCTTCATTCTTCATTCTTCATTCTTAATTCTTAATTGGAAAGCTAACCCCCACCCCCATCCGTACGCCCCAAGCGCATCTCACGTCGTTGATCGGGTTCAGGTTGTACATCATTCCGGTGGCTTCGGCAGAGAAGACGAGGTGCCAGACGTGGAACATCACGCCGAGCGAGGCGGTGGGACCGTGATAGTTCCGCTTCGGGTAATAATGCCAGCCCTGGTCGCTCTCGAAGTTGAGGGTGCGGTAGCCGAAACCGGCGCCGGCGTGGACGGAAAGCAGCATGCAGAGGCGTGCCACAAACCCGACTTGTCCGCCGAGGTAGGTGGTTTTGGATTTGCCGGTGAGGACGTAATGCCCGTTCTCCTCGAAGGGAGAGAATGCCCCTCGGTAGTTGAAGTTGGTCATGGCGCTGAGGTACCAGCCGAAGCGTTTCACCGTGCCAATCTTGAACCCGAAGGACCATTGCGGCATGGAGGTGTAGGCGGCATTGAGGGTGAAGAAGATGTTCGGCGGGTAGGTGTTGAGGAATGCCTTCCGTTTGGCCGCTCTTTCCTGTCGTTCGGCAGCCTTCTCGGCGGCGAGGAGGGCCCGTATGGAGACCTTCGTCGTGTCATTGGCGGTCGTACGGGAGGGTGGGGGAGTGTTCCCCGCCATCTTGAGGCTATCCTCCTTGCTCCACACAAATTCAACATCGTTGCCTAAGTCTAAGTGATCGTCCTCGTCCCCGCCGTCGTAATCCATCGCCAGTCGGAATCCCGTGGAAGCGTTGTTACCACCGAGGTAGAAAGAGGGGGTCACGTCCGGAAGGAAGCCCGTCTGGACGGCGCACGTCCATTCCGATTCCGTGGGGAGGCGGTAGTGCATCTTCGTCTTTTGGTTGAGCCAGAAGATGAAAAGCTGCACCTCGTCGCGGGAGACATTGGTCACGGGCAGGTAGTCGTCGGCCTCTCCGTCCGTGCGGGTGCCCATGACCTCGTTCCAAAGTCGTCGTGTGACCTTGTGCTTGGCGATGTAGAATCCCTTGACGGGTCCGGCGCCCGTTTGCGTGGCTGAAGCGTCGGTCGAGGGCGTGCAGGACGGCACAAAGCGCATTTCGACGAGGGGGTTGTTTTTTGGGGAAATGTCATTTTGGGAATAAATGTGTAACGGTAAAATGGTTGTCAAAAGGCACATTGCCAATATCGCCCACAGTATTTGCCGTGATGTTGGAACGCCTTTTGCCATGATGAATCGCCTTTTAGTTGTTTGGGAATAGCAGGCTGCAAATGTACATAAATTTCAAATATACACAAACATAATGTATTTGCTGCATGTAGAGACGGGGCATGCCCCGTCTCTACGAATAACAGGAAAAAGGTACGTTTTTTTTCGGTTTATTGTTTTTCAGCGTTAAACCATCGTCGCTTCATCGCTCATTGTCTGATTTTCTGCGAAATCACGACCTTAAAATTTACAATTGAAAGACTAATAGTTAACGATATATTTGTAAAATATTGATTTCCAGCGAGAAAGAAATTTTACAAAACCCTTGACAAACGAAGGTTTTTGTTGTATCTTTGCCATCGGTGTAAATAGTAACGCATTAATATACCAAATTGTAATCCAAAAGTATACCACTTTTGAGACTGCAAAAATACAAAAAGTGGGTTATACATCATTGTTGTTCTAAAAATTTTTTCGTTTCTTTGATACGGTAAGAAGTTCCGGTCATGTTGACCAGATAGGACTTGTGGCAAAGCCTGTCAACGAGAGCGGAACAGAGGACCTTGTCCTTGAGGACCTCCTCCCATCTTGTGAAGGGGAGGTTGGTGGTGATGATGGTGGCCTTCTTTCCGGTTCTGAGGGACAGGTGGTTGAAGAGCATTTCGGCGCTCTCCTTGTCGAAGCCGACATAGCCGAGCTCGTCGCAGATGACCAGGTCATAGCGTTCGAACCTGATTTCCAGACTTCTGAGCGACTTCTCCGTCTTGGCCTCCCTGATGAGGGTCAGCAGGCGCGGCACGGAGGTGAAGAACACGGAGTAGCCCTCTACGCAGGCCCTGATGCCGAGCCCGATGGCGATGTGGGTCTTGCCGGTGCCGGGGTTGCCGTACATGACGATGCTGCGCCCCTGCTTTACGAAGTCAAGGGTCTCGATCTCGGGCAGCAGCGCGCGCCCCTCGGCGGGCAGTTCCTCCCTCTCCAGCTCCTCGAGGTACTTCATCTGCGGGAAGCCCGCCATGCGTATGCGCGTGGCCTTGCTCCTCTCGCGCTTTGCCGCGGCCTCCACCTCCAGCAGCCTCCGCAGGAAGGTGAGGTGCCCCCACTGCTCCCTGGCGGCGTCCTCGGCGAACAGCTGCACGTTCTCCCTGACGGCGGAGAGCCTAAGTTCCTTGGTGTACATGTCGATGAGTTCCTTCTCGCTCATAACGCGCACCTCCTTCCCATTCCGGCAGCGTCCCTGCCCTGCATGATGCCGTCCAGCTGCGAGAGCACGTCGCCGCTGCCGAGCTCTATCTCAAGGAACTCCTCCGTCTTCTGGCTCTCGGCGAAGACCAGCGGCGTGTCGCCGTCGGTCTCCAGCGCCACCCTGACCTGGTCGGCGTTGATGTGCCGCGCCCCGCGCATGCGTATGCGCTTCACGGCGGCGAGGATGTCGTTGTAGTCGTAGCCGTTCTCCCTGCAGTACTTGAGCAGCCGCAGGAAGTCCCTGCCGTTCTCGGCGAAGTGCACGCGGAAGAGCTCCTGCATCCTCTCGGGCATCTGGTGCAGCGCCACCGACCCCCTGATCGCCCCCGGCTTCTTCATCAGGGTGTTTATATAGTGGTTGATGTCGAGTGTCCACGAGCCGTTCGAGTAGCTGCGCTCGTGCTCGGCCACCCTGTTGCGGGCGTTGTCGTACACGCGCACCTTCTCGCTGTAGAGCTGCACTACGACGGTCTGCCCGGCGAGGTGGTCGGGGACGGAGTAGTGGCAGCCCTTGACGGATATGGTGGACTGCTTGTCCACGGAGCACTGCAGCAGATCGAAGCAGCCGAAGTCGCCCGGAAAGTGGAGCATGCACTCCACGTCCCTGCGCAGCGCCTGCAGCTTGTCGCCCGTGGCCACGCTGCCGCTTTCGGTGTTCAGGGTGTCGCATATCCTGCCCAGCCACTGCTGCGCGGCCTCGATGGAGTCGAAGTCCACCCGCGTGGTGAAGGCACGACCGCGAACATAGTCCACGCTGCGCTCCACGTGCCCCTTCTCCCATCCGGCGCGCGCGTTGCAGAACCTGTGGCTGAAGCCGTAGAAGGCCTCCATGCGCATCAGCGTCTCGGTGGGCTTCTTGCCGCCGGGCTTCAGGATGACGGCCACCTTCATGTTGTCGTACACCATGGTATGCGGCACCCCGTGCATGTCGTGGAAG
>Ga0265299_10001498_pt1 | contig 26549 bp, 54 predicted proteins | sample AusTroGonzalo_MG_4_FD_193485 | JGI IMG/M metagenome (GOLD analysis project Ga0265299, IMG submission 193485) | Bovine rumen microbial communities from tropical cattle in Woodstock, Queensland, Australia - Gonzalo_02 | ecosystem: Host-associated > Mammals > Digestive system > Stomach > Rumen ... | reverse complement strand
CCATAAATTATTACATTTTTTTTATATAATATAAATATTTATAAATAAAAATACATATATATAATGAAACAAAGAATAAAATTAACAGAACAAGACCTTCACAGAATTGTGAAAGAGTCCGTGAATAAAATATTAACAGAACTTAACCGTTCAACAATGCAAAGTGCTTATGATAAAATGAGGGGCCAGGGAAGATATTATCAAGCGCACTCTATGAACAATACGTTTAATGACATGTATAACGGTTATGATAAAGATGGAAATTTTGTTAATCAAACTGATTTAAGCGGAAGAGGAAGACATGGCTTTTTAAATCACTCAGCTCCTGGCGAATCAACTGTTAGTAATGGCGAAAGCACATACGGCGATGAAACTAATACATATAATCCTAATGTAGCAAACGGATATTTGGGCAAACAAAACGATTCTTTGGCTCAAAAAGCACAGCAAATACAAGATTGGCAGTACGGCAAAAATAATGCAGCACCATACAGAACAAACTCAAATATGACACCAAGTTTTTCTAGGGATTTTGATAATCAACAAAGAAATATAGAAAGACAAAAAAGGAAAAATAATCAATAATATCATAAGAGCAATCAAAAAATGATTGCTCTTTTTTTTGCCCAAAATTTTTTCCGGAAATTTTTTTGAAAAACAATATGAGAAAATATAAAGGGGGCCTAAGAAATATATGAAAATTTTTTCCCGGAATTATTTAAAGAACTGTTCCCGTATTTCATAGGGGGTGTTTTCTTAAAAAGGGGTAGGGGTTACATAGAGGGGTAGGGGGGAGGACTCCCATATAATTCGATTTAAGCCTATTTGCAGCCTTATAGAGACGTTTTTATTAGTTTATAGTATAATATACTATAAAAGGGGTAAAACGCGCCCAAACGTCTTAAATAGCCTTTTTCATTAAAATGAAAAAAAATAATTTCGTTAACATTTTTTTGCACAAAATCTTCGTTTTTTCAGAACTAAATAGTTACCTTTGCACCAACAAAATGAGGGAGCGACCTCGCAAGTTTAACTTAATTTATTGATACAACTATGGCAAAGTTTTTTGGTGCTGAGAATGTGAAGAACGTAGTGTTGAACGTGGTGCGTATTGGTGCGCGTGGTATGAACGTGGTAGCCGAGGTGAGCATGGACAACCAACTTGATAAGGCATTTAAGCACATGGTGGGGCGCATAGTGAAGCGCGTGGCATGGTACGACCGCCCACTTGTAAGTTATAGTGGAGACGTGAACGCGAAGGCTGACACACACTTTGACCCACAACCGCGAAAAGGCTTTAAGTGGCTGCACTACCCACTGCTTGAGGCAGCACTAAAGAGTGGGGTAGAATACCTTACCTTTAGTTACAGGTGGTGCGACAAAGGGGAGACTGAGGAAACCTACTACCTTGATGGTGTGAAGGTGGACAAGAAGGTAGTTGAACCCTACTTTAAGCCAAAGAAAGACTACACCCCAAAGACCCAACTTGCAGTGGGTGTGAGCAACCCCAACGACTTTACGAGGGTAGTACGCTACGAACTTGAAAGGATAGTTTATATAGGGTACGACAAAGCGAAAGCGAAGGAGTTGTTTAACGACTGAGGGAAGGGGGGTAATTAAGGGGGTAAGGACTTAATTAAGTACCTAACAAAGAAAGGTGGCGTGAAAACGTCACCTTTTTTTTGTTGCCCTTAATCGAACTACTGTGCTCTGAAGCCCCTGAGCTGTTGCCTGTAATCCCCACACCAAAGGTAACGTTTTTTCTGCAAATAAAAGAATATTTTGCGTTAAATAATGCTAGTAAAATAAATTTTTTTATTAACTCTTTTTAGCACAAAATCTTCGTTTTATTGATTCGTTTTTGCTACCTTTGTGGTCGGACAGACAGCACGAGTCGATGATGGACAGTATCATACTTTTTTTCGAGAATACCAAATTTTTTATGTGAACAAATGTTAACTGGATATTTAACTTTTTTTAGCACAAAATCTTCGTTTTTTCAAAACTAATATATTACCTTTACGTCAGAAATCAAGGGATAATCCCAAGATAATTAAAACAGTTACCCTATGGAGATAAGAAAAGAGATTAGAGAGTACATTTTGCATGAGGTGAACGAGAGCCTTGCAAGATTAGGTATTAGCGAGCCTTTGGTTGAGAGAGAAGAGTACAAGGGCAAGGATGGCACAGTGCAGCACTACAATAGCACTACCGCGCCCATTAAGCAGATGCCCAAGATGTTTAAGCAACTGTTTGTTGTTGGGCAGATGGAAGCCTACGAGGGCAAAGACCCCATGCGAGTTGAGGTGCGTGTGCGACTTGACTATGCCTACAACCATTATAACAGTGGCAGCAATGGATGCGGTTTGGGCAGAGTATACTTTAATGTGGAGAAGGACTTGCCCAAGGAGATAGAACCTGAGAACACGTGGTGGTACGTAAGTAAAACGAGAGGGCTTGAAATATAGCCCTTTCAGATTCGCACAGTTCAGTATAATAATAGGTACTTAATCAAGTATTATACAGTGCTTAACAGTTATATTAAATAATACATTATATATAGTATGAATTATAAGAGTGGCTACAACAAGTTAATTGCTGAGTTATCGAGCAAGTGTAAAGGCTGCAAGACAAGCAAGCAAGTTGAAGACGTGGTTAAGAAAGACCTTTACAAGATGTATGGCAGAAGTGCGCGAGTGGATGCAGTGGCAGAAGATTTAGCAGAGAGCGTTTGCTTGCGACTGAATATAGACCAATAATAAGGGAAAGGGGGAGAATACTAAGTAGGGGATAAAGGAACGTGTTGCTCAAAAGGCGACACGTTTTTTTGTGTCATCACTGTTCATAGCTCGTGTTGCGGGATGTTCCTGTACGCCTCCCTGGAAGCCCCACACCAAAGGTAACATATTTTTGGCAGACAAAAGAATATTTTGTGTTAATTAGTGCTAATAAAATAATTTTTTTTATTAACTCTTTTTCACTAAAAATATTTGGATATATCAATTAAATATATTACCTTTGCTCATGTTAAAACGAAAGAGAAATGAAGAAGATTTTGAAGACAACACTAATAGCAGTTGCTTGCATGGCAATACTGATGGTATCGTTTGCGTTGATGGTAACGCTGATGTACTTTGTAAGCCTTTACAAGTTGGGCACTGTGATTAACGTATTTGTGTGCTTGCCTATCGTTACGTTTGTTGTGGCTTTGTTTGCTGCAATGTGTAGCAAGGGTGTTTACAATTTAAGTATTAAATATTAAATAAAGGAGCGATGAAAAAAAAGTTTTGGTGATTAACACTTTTTAGCACAAAATATTTGGTGGTTAGGAAATAAAATATTACCTTTGCCACAGATAAAAACGAAAGAGGTCTTTAAAAGATTGAAACAAAAGGGTAGGTCAAAAAGTCGCTTTTAGTGCGCAGATTAGCGATAGTTGCGCAATAGGCAAATGGCTTTATAGTCCCTGCGGCTGCACTAAGCACAAGAAATTTCAGCACTACTTAACGTGGTGTTTGTGACGATAATTTGTCCTGTACGAATAGTTTGCTAATGCGTTGCTTTTCCTACCCTACACTTATAGAGAGAGTGGGGCGACACCATAGCGAATGGTAAGGTGAGAATAGTCGCAGCGTAAAAGCGTAACTCGCAAATGCTCACGTTGGAACACCAAGAATGGCAATGCGCCCTATCTCTTTTATTCAGAGTTAATAAACTAAATTAAAAACAAAGCAAATGACTGAACGTCCTCCGCCCTATTAGGGTATTATATTATTTAATTAGAATTTTGTAATATTTTATATCGAAACTTGAAACGCTAAAAATGATTAGAGCAGACCCCAAGTAAGGAACGAAATAAAATGCTTGTAGGCGCAATAGAAGTAATAAGACCGCCAAGGGTAGAGGGTTGGCGCATCTTATAGTCCTACCTATCCTTAAAGTGCAGAGATAGTATCATTTAATTAGGTGACAGCACAGAGTAGTCAGTAAGACGTTGAAAGTACGTTATTGTGGAGTGATGACACTATTCTCCTTATCAAACATCAAGGCATGACTTCTCGTGTGTCTGTTAAGAGCCTTTGAGGGGTTGGCTTTTAATGTGGGTTCGACCCCCACTGCCTTGCCTAAGTAATTCAGAATTTCCAAATCTCATTCTCATTCATCTTATCTCTTTGGAGTGTGTTGCTTGTGAAAGTAGCACACTTGTTTTTTATTATATTAGTCCAGACATTTAACTTTTTTTAGCACAAAATCTTCGTTTTTTTGTTGGCATTTTGTTACCTTTGTGGTTGGAAAGAAGCCCTTCCACAGACTCAAGGGTAATGAAAAAAATAAAGATTAGAAAATCATTTTCGTTAATTAAATGTTAAAAGGAAAGTTATACATATAAATCCAAGTATATATTTAATATAAAATATTATCTTTGCATATAGAAAATAGAAACACTAATTTAATCCCCATTAGAACTATGATTGAGACAAAGCATTTTGTAAACGAGAGAATGACGCGCCAATACTTAATTGACGAGATTATCAAGGACACCAATAACGTTATCTGCACCAACGTTATTGATAGAGGGCATAAAGATGGAGCAGAACGTTTTGAGTTATCTGACAAGGGAATTATAAGGGTTTACAATAATGTGACCAATAGGCATATTACTGACCTTATAGCAAGACCAAGCCAACTATATGGTAGGTTGGGCGACAACTTTAAGGCACTACCTAAGAGTGTAAGGGAAAGCGTACTGAGTTATGCAAGAAAGCATAAGGCATTAGGATATAATGAAATATAAAGCCTTATACTATATATAATAAATAAAGTAGCAGCCAAGCGAGGTTGCTACTTTTTTTGTTGCTGTCCACATACTGTCGATTGACATCCTTCGCTGTCATCCCCACACCAAAGGTAACAAATTTCAGAGACATAAACAAATATTTTGTGTTAATTAGTATTAAAGAAAAAAATTTTTTTTGTTAACTTTTTTTTGCGCAAAATCTTCGTTTTTTTGGAGATAAAATGTTACCTTTACAACATAGAAATCAAGAAACATACATAGTTGTTTAAGTCGTTTGTTGTATTTAAGTGGTTTGGGCGTGTGGCTTGTGAAAGTCGCACGTTTGTTTTTTTAATAATTATTATACTATTATATTTGTTCATTTGAAATATTTTTATTACCTTTAGGTATAGAAACCAAGGGATAAACCCAAGGTAATAATTAAATCATTAAGATATAAGATGAAAGCAAATTTGGAGAATTTAGTTAAGGCTTTGAGAGCAAGGTTTGACAAAACCAACATTGACATGCACGTTTACAAGAACGATGAAGAGATTGATAACGTGGCTGATGTGAACTTATACTATGACGATGTGCAGATAGGCATTATGAACAATGATGTGCCAACGATTGCTGATGTGCAGACCATTGCAAGGTGCTTTTTTAGCAACCCACTACAAGTAATACACGTTGACCATAGTTGGGGATTTATTGACTTGTTTGTAAGTAGTGGCACGTTTAATAAGAACGTTGACATGGAGAACCTAAAGATGGCACTACCAAGTGATGCGAAACTATAAGGGGGAACTATAAGGGGGATATTAAATAAAGATGCGTGGCTTACCAAAGTCACGCATTTTTCGTATTCTGTCTCCCCAACAGACTCCACTGTACGCCTTCTGTCATCCCCACACCAAAGGTAACGTTTTTCTGACAAAAAGACGAATATTTTTAGTTAATTAGAGTTAACAAAATTATTTTTTTTAGTTAAGACTTTTTAGCACAAAATCTTCGTTGAAGCCCATTTTTTTTGTTACCTTTGGGGTAGGACAGCAACAGGACGCCAGGGGCCCAACAGGATGAACTGTTTTTGAGGCGTAAAAGGCCAAAATGTTAATTAAATGTTAAACATACCGTTTCATTCGTTTATTAAATATATTTTTATTACCTTTGACCTATAATAATAGTAATAATAACAAGTAGCGTATGATACTAATATTTTTAATTGTTTGCGTGGTGATAATGATTGCCGACGAAGTAAAGAACGGACGGCTTAACATTAAGGAATTACTGGACAAAGTAGAAGAGTAAGGCATGAGGTTATTAGTAGATGAAACAAGAAAGACCGACGTTTTTAACAAAGTGATTGCCGGACTTGAATCTATCTTTAACGGGGGCGATTGTTTCCCCTTTGTGCTTAAAGACAAGAGCGAGCGCAGCAGAGTAGTATTTGACGATGGCACACACCTTGGACTTGGCAAGTTATGCGAAGTTATCGCTAAGAGTTTTAAACTTGACGCTGAGACTGCAAAGCACTTAAAAACAAGGTTAGTAAGCACAACTTACAACTGCGATGGATGTAATATAGTACAACTTGCAGAGATTATCATAAACTTAAAAGTAAGATTTATTGATAAGAAAGAATATTTTAAGCATAGAATGATTAGATTGCACTAATAGGTACTTATTTAAGTTATGAAGCAGAAAGAAAGATACACCATAGTTATAAAGCCCAATCATTACATGAGAATTATGGCTAATCATAAGGTTGAACGTTTGGACTGCAAAACGCTTAAAGAGGCAAATGCTTATATGGGCATCTTAACTAAAGAGGAAAAGGAGAGAGCATATATCTACGATAACGTAAAGAAAGAAATAGTAAAATGATGATGTATTATTATATACTAAAGGCTTATGATATGTATCACACGGCTTGTGAGTGTTTGAAAACAAGTAGCGTTGAGTATAAGCCAAAACGTAAGAAACTAAAAGGTTATCAAAAGAAGAAATGAGCAAAAATAAATTATATACTAGTTTTAATATATTTACCCGGTACGGGGAAAACCGGACCGTTACCAGTAAAACACCTATGACACTGGTAGAGGCGCAGTATCACTACAAAGCATTAGCGATAAGCGGCAACGACTAATAGGTACTTAAAAAAGTATTTAATAGACTAACAATTATTAACACAAAATATTTGGTTATATCAATTTAATATATTACCTTTACACCAACAAATAACAAAGACATGAAACCGATAGCATATTTTTTTACACAGTTTGTAGATTACGGCAAGTTAATCAAGGAGCAGAGCGAAGTAACGCCGCCGGAAACGCATTTTGGAAAAAGCAAACGTAAAAAGTAAAGAGTAATATGAGTAAGACAAAGCAACGCAGCCTGCATGAGATTGCAGTAGAAATTAAAAAGGATTGGGGCGCGAAGTTATCACCTTATGCAAAGCCCTATGTTGATGCAATGATTTGCTTGGAATCAACAAGCGATATGTATGGCTGCGATACGGGTAAGAGTGTTGTTGCTTACTTTTTGTGCAACGCAAGCGCGTGGCGTGGAGAAGTAGCAAGGAGGGTTAAGAAAGAACTAAATGCGATGATTAAGTAAGGGTTAAAAGGTTTTTGTTGTATTTAAGTGGTTTGAACGTGTGGCTTGTGAAAGTCGCACGTTTTTTTTTGTTTTAATTTTTATTAGCTAAAAATATTCGTTCATTTATTTTTTTATTATTACCTTTGGGGTGGGAGAAGCACAGACGCCAGAAGACGGAACTGTCGTGGACAGAATCATCTAATCCCAAATTATTTTTAGGCAGTTAACACTTTTTAGCACAAAATCTTCGTTTATTCCAATAAAATATATTACCTTTACCCCAACAAAATGAGACAACAATGCTGAACAAGAAAACAATAGAGGAACAATACCTTGGAAAGCAAGTGAGAATTATCCACTTGGCAGAAGAGGATGGACGATACGATGGCAAAGTTGGAACCGTGTCCTTTGTGGACGATAGGGGGCAACTGCATGGAACATGGGGAGGACTTGCCATAATAGTGGACTGCGACAAATTTGAAGTGCTGAACTGATAATTTGTTTTGTCGCACGAAACGGGGGAAAGGCGGCTCTTGAATAGGGCCGCCTTTTTAATTTTTATTAGCTAAAAATATTTGTTTATTTAATATATTATTATTACCTTTACACCAACAAAAAGATTATCTGATATGATAGAGATATACTTAGTGATACAAGAAAGTAATGTTGATGGAGAGATACTAATCAACGTTACACCTTGCCTTACCGTAGGCAGAGCAAAAAATGTAATGGACAAAGCCATTAACAATATACTTACTGAACATAGTAAGTTTAGTGGACTTGACCTTGATAAGATAGAGAAAGACCAATATGAGAAAGCAGATTGTGATTATACCTTGGAAAGAAGTAATACAAGTTTTTGCTTGAACTGCACTTGCGATGATTATTACGAATACATAAAGATAATAAATAAAGAACTTATATAATATGCCAAAGAACCAATATGGGTTTGTGCTTAAAAGATATAGGCAACCCACTAATTATAGAGAACTATTTGGCAAGGCTAATGCAGTTTACACCTCCAAAGGAGGACTGACTTATTACCTTGAAGCAGAACCCCACTTTCTTGCGAGTATTAAGTGGGGAGCAGAGATAGACCACTACAACATACTAATACAACACCCAAATTGCAGACGAACTATTTGGCATGACATTAAGAGCCAAAAGAAAGCAATGGAGAAGTTGGAGAAGTTGTTAGAAACTACTTAGTATATTAGTATATATAATATTAAAAGCGCATGGCTTAATGGGCTGTGCGCTTTTTTTGTTTTCTCGTGTGAGTCTGATGACCTGTACGCCTTCCTGGAAGCCCCACTCCAAAGGTAATAATTTTCAGTCAAATGACCAAATTTTTTTCGTTAATTAGTGCTAATAAAATTATTTTTTTTATTAACATTTTTTATGCCAAAATATTTTTTAGATTAAAATATTATACTTACCTTTGCAGCAAACTTAAACAATAAAGAATTATGAGAAAGTTAGCACATATTTACAAAAACCTTGACCGCACCTTAAGGATTTGGGAAAGTGAGCATAAACTGCGTGGAGAGTTGTTTGACAACAAAACCAACGAATTGATTAGTTTTGCTGACTTTTACGAGAAGGACGGCGACAAAGACGAGTTTAGAGTAAGAGAATACTTTGGCTTTAAGAACTTTTACGAAGTGCCTTTTGAGCGTAAGAATGGTAAGATTGTTTTTTACCCCAACGTGAACATACACCGCCGCGTTATTTGGACTAATAACGACTATGACGAGTGGAAAGAAGGTATGCTATTAGACGGCGAAGAGGACGTAAGTTATGACCGCTATTACGATGACTGCGAAATTTACCTTGACGATGAACGCGCCAACCTTAACAAAGAGGTAGATGGTTGCATCATTGGTTATGCAAACCTTGGATTTTGGAACGGCAGACGTGCAGGCGTTAAGGTGTTTGGAACTAACGTTAGAGATATACTTAGTAGTAACTGTGACTACGTTACTTGGTACTGCGACTTGCATAACGTAAGGTGCGAAGCAATACACCACGATGGTACGAACTATATGCTTTATCGAGTGGCAGAGAGCAGAGAGAAAGCAGAGCGTATTGCAGAGCGTTTGCTTAACGAAGGAATGAGCGAAGAGCAGTTTAGAAAAGCCACAAAGAGCCTTAGACCTTATGTAGCAGACGTATATGGTTGGTAAGTAATAGTATAATAATAAACTTAATATAAAAAGGGCGTGTTGCTTGAAAGAGCAGCACGTCTTTTTTGTTGCCGTCTTCACCGTGCTGTCCACGAGCTGGCTTCTGTCATCCCCACACCAAAGGTAATATTTTCCGGACAATTGGACGAATATTTTGTGTTAATTATTGTTTAAAAAAAAACTTTTTTTTGTTAACACTTTTTCACACAAAATCTTCGTTTATTCCAATAAAATATATTACCTTTGCATCAGAAACCAAGAGGAAAGACCTCAAGGTAATAACCCCTAAACCCCCAATAGTATGTATTTACACTACTACGATTTTACCCCCAACGTGCCCAACAAGAGGCGCAAGTTGAACGCTGAGTTTGTAGACCGCATGAAGCGCATTTGCGGCGGTAAGCACCACGCACACGTGGACGTGGACATTAACGACAATGGACGTGACATGGCACACGTTACCTTTGGTGCTGACAACGATGCCATTAAGCACGATGTGCTTGCCCTTTGCCGCAACTATGGCTATGGCAGCGAACACGTAAGTGTTGTGACTGACGGCGACACCAACAACTGCACCATTTACGTTAGCCTTAACAAGCCCATCTAAGGGCAAGGCTAACGCTAAGAACGAACAACCACCTTGGAAGGTGTATCTCTCTTAATGAGAGGTGCGCCTTTTTTTTGTGCTTATAGGTTTATATTATAAACTAATTTATTACTTAACGCCTCCCACGCCTCGGTCTTCTGACTCCTGGCTTCTCCCACACCAAAGGTAACATTTTCTGAGCAAAAAAACGAATATTTTTAGTTAATTAGTGTTAATAAAATAATTTTTTTCATTAACTTTTTTTCACACAAAATCTTCGTTTATATAAGTTTTTTTTGTTACCTTTACACCAACAAAATGAGAGAACATTATTAACCCCTTAAAACGCTTTAGCTATGTACGAAAAGCAAATTGCAGACATACGCGACTTTGCGCGTGATATTAAGAGAGGTACGTTTGGCCTTTACTGCGCCACGTTTACCCCTAAGAAGATGAACAAGTACCCCAAGGGAACGACAAGGGCCATGTACAAGACTACGCCCGCCAACCCTTATGAGGGCAGAGTGTTTACCCTTGCCATTTACCAAAATGCTGCAACGGGTTTGAACTACTACAATATTGTTAAGGCAGAGTGCAAGCGCGAGGGCATTAACTTTACTGATGCGGAGTTTGCTGCTGCGTTTCCCAAGGAGGAAACTTACTGCGCCGCCACCGAAGATGCACTTGCCAACATTATTTTGCGCCACAACAACTACGACCAAGAGTATCTGCGCCTTTACCAAGGCCGCAAGCCTACCAAGGTAGTGTACTTTACGATTTGCGACTACGCAATAGTGCCCGAGGACAGCGACCTTTACAACGACATTATGAGGTACGTGCCGGACAAGAAAGAGAGTGCCAAGCAAGAAGCATTAGGCATTGCCAACATTGTGGACGTGCGCCAACCCAAGGTTGAAAACGTGGTGTTTTTGGCACAAGGCGAAAAGATTTACATTAACCCAAGGTTTGGTACGATGGCCTTGTTTAGCCTTGCGAACATTAACAAGTTGTTTGCACCCAAATAAGGTACTCAAAAAAGTACCTTAACCAAGAGGGAGGGAGAGGGAAATTAGTGCTGCTCGAAAGAGTGGCACTTTTTTATTATTATATCTTTAGCTATTATTAACACAAAATATTCGTTTATCTCAACTTTTATTGTTACCTTTGGGGTAGGGATTACAGAAGACGCCAGGGAGGCGTACATCCAACTTGTTGAAAAATGGAAAACGTTAATTAAATGTTAAAAGTATAAATTCATTCGTTTTTTTAAAAATTATTTATTACCTTTGATGCAAACTTAAATAATAAAAGAATGGAAAGATTAGCAATTTTAGACCACGCAACGCATACGCTCTTTATAGAAGACGTATCTGATGAAGACTTGGAACGCTACAATGGTAGTGAGCAAGACTACATTGACGATAACTATACGTTTGAGGGAGACTATAGTTGGGATTTTATTACTGACATAGAATACTTTGCAGAGGGGGAATCTGACCCAATGGAAGTTGATTTAGAAAGTTGGTGTAAATAATTAAGTAATTAAACTATGAAGAAATATTTTTTAATTAACGTACTTGGCAAACATGGCTACTCTTTCATGGTACACGCTGCTGTGAAAGACGAGGATGAAGCAATAGAACTTGCCGCTGAGAATGGCTTATTTGAGGCCGAGGGCGATGCAGACTATGCTACCGCCGAAGAAGCAAGCGACTACGATGTTAAGCATTTTGAAAAGGCTAACATGATTAACGAACTATGAACAAGGTTTATCTTAAAGTAGAATTAAGTGTAGTAGTAGATACTGACTTAACAAGCCCCGATGAAATCATGGAACACTTAGACATTGATGTGTTAGGTGATGTTGAGGGCGCAAACGTGTTGCAAAGCGAGGTTGATAAGTTTTACATTACTGACGCAAAGTAAGTAAGTTTACTAATAATAAGAAGAGGCCACTCCCATTTGGGGGTGGCTTTTTCGTTTACTGTCGCCCACAGATGACCTGTACGCCTTCCTGGAAGCCCCACACCAAAGGTAACATTTTTCAACGACTTAAACGAATATTTTTAGCTAATTAGTGTTAAAGAAAAAAATTATTTTATTAACACTTTTTCACTTGAAATATTTGTATAATTGAAACAAAAATATTACCTTTACCACATCAAAAATAACAACAAAGAGGCATGAGTAAGATTAAGACTAATATTAGCGTAGTGTGTTTTGACCGTGACACATACGACCTAGATATGCTTAACGGCTGCAATGATAAGCAGTTAAGCGAAATGGCTTTGGCTGACGGTGAGAACGCTATGGTTTATGATACCTTGGAGCGGTTTCAAAATGACATGAACTGCGAGGGGAACGCTTTACCGCTTTACGAATACAATTACGTATTTTACCTTGACAATACAACTTATTAAGTAATTATATAAAATGAGACACGTTACTGAATCTGGCTACACCGTAGTTGAAACGACAAGTGGAATTGACGTTTACGATGAAGAAGAGTTTGTATGTGAACTGAGTGGGAGAACGTTATCCCAGTTTAAGTACAACGGCAAAGTGAACGATGATAAGTTAGAAGATGCCATTAAAGAAGAATTGGAGGTTGAAAAAATAATCAATGACTTTTGCTGAAAAAAAATGAGTTGATTAACACTTTTTAGCACAAAATATTTGCAAGGTTCAAATGAATATATTACCTTTGCAGCGTGAAAATTAAAACAACGAAATAATATGAATGCTTTAGCAAGTATGATAGCGGTTCTCACCACGCCAGTAGCAAAAAGGCAAGGTGTGACAATATCGGCAGAAGATTGCAAGGTATGGGCAGAAGAACTACGAAATTACGAGGAACACGTAACTAAAGAGTTGAAGCAATATTATGAATTAAAAAATAATTTTATTAACACTAATTAACACAAAATATTTGGATAATAGAAAAAAAAAGTGTACCTTTGCAAATGTAAACAATGAGGGAGTAACTGCCCAATTAGGTACTTAAAAAAGTATATATAACAACAATAATAATAACATTAAAAACAACAAAGAACATGAGTAAGAAAGGACTTATTAGGGCTACAAAGCACAACCGTGTTATTGCCCTGCCATCAAAGCAGATTAAGGACAAGAACGGCAACGTGGTTAAGACACTTTACAATATCTTTAAGGTGGGCTAAAGACCGTGAGCCGATGCAAGGGAGCGACCGCCAACAGAGAGTGAATCGGCCTTGCCGCCCCCTTGCGAAAACAAAAGGACTGGTAACTTTAATAACTTAGAGTATGGTAAGAATTAGAGACGAGACCAAACGATAGCGTATGGCAAGCCCATTATATATCGGATTATTATAGTATTTTTATAGCGGCAACCATCGCCCATGCCTAGATACATTGTGAGGCGTCCCGGGGTGAAGAATTTAAATCCTCCATAGCCGCGTGGAGGTTGCTGCGGCCTCAATGCCAATGGCCAGGCGCTATAGCCCGCAGCATCTTTTTTTTTAATAAGGTCGGCTATTATCAAGGCCGCCCTTGGGTGAGAAGAAGACCCCGTTGCTCCGCCGTATGTTAGGCCTGAGCGTTTGGTTTCTCTCACCCCTTTTTTATCCCCCTTGCTTATTACAGAAGCACACACAACTTGATGTTATGTGAGTGGTTGGACTCCATTAGAGGGGAACTATTTTCTTCATTTGTTGTTTAGGTTTTTGATTTTGTTGTGAGGCAGTAGCTGAATGGCTACTGCTTTTTTTGTGTTCTGTTATTTTGCTGTCCAATAGACGTCCTTCTGTCATTCCCACACCAAAGGTAATATTTTCTGGGCAATTAAACGAATATTTTGTGTTAAAAAAGTAAAAATAAAAAAAGTTTTTTCACTTAACATTTATTAGCTAAAAATATTCGTCCAGTTCCAATTTTTTTTGTACCTTTGCCAACGTTAAATGAAACAGGTATATAATAATATAATAATGTATATAGAAATGAAAAAATAGAAATTGAAAAAGTGAAAATAAAAAAGTTGAAATGGTTAACATTTATTAGCTGAAAAAATTTGGCCATTAAAAAATAAATGATTACCTTTGCACCAACAAAAATAAAGAACAAAAAACAGGAGGAAAACAAAATGAGTATTTACTTAAACGTTGAACTTTACAAAGAGGGCAAAGTGTACGGAGCCTACATAGGTGATAACGGTGGCGGTAGCGGAATAGACGTTAAGGGTAGCACACCCGAAGAAGCCGCCGAAGAACTTAAACCATATATTGCAGATTACCTGCATAAGTTGAAAAAGAAAAAATAAAAAAGTTGAAATGGTTAACACTAATTAACACGAAATATTTGCAGGTTAAAAAAAAAAGTGTTACCTTTGCACCAACAAAATGAAAAAACAAAAATTGAAAAGTGAAAATGAAAAAGTGAAAATGCTTAACACTAATTAACACAAAATATTTGGAGAATTAAAAAAAAAGTATTACCTTTGCGACATCAGAATTAACAAACAACATTATTAACAAACTTAAAAAAATAGGAGAAACAAGTTATGGCAAAGAACGTGTTAGTAAACAAAGAAGTGACCAAGGCTGAGAAGAACTTTATGGTGGAGCGCTTGCGCAGTGCCATTGCCTACGAGGGAAAAAACAAGTGCGTGGTGTACCTTGCGGGCGTGCATAAAGAGACCTACGCTGCCCTTGATGCTATGGGTGTAAAGTACACCGTGAAGAATTGGGCTACTACCCTGTATGCGCCCAAAAAGGGCACTAAGGCTTACGCTGCCTTGTTTGAGGGTAGCAAGGTATTAGAGGCTGCAAAGGAGTGGCGCGAGGCCAAGGCTGCTGCTGCCAAGGAAAAGGTTGCTGCCAAGGCTGCTAAGGCCAAGGAAAAGGCTGCTGCCAAGGCTGAAAAGGAGAAGGCCGCCAAGGAACAAGCCAAGGCAAAGGCTAAGGCCAAGGCTGAAAAGGAGAAGGCCAAGGCTGCTGCTGCCAAGGAGAAGGCCAAGGCAAAGGCTGAAAAGGAGAAGGCCAAGGCTGCTGCTGCCAAGGAGAAAACCAAGGCTGAGGCCAAAAAGACTACCAAGGCCGAAAAGGTAGAGGCTGCGCCCAAGGCTGAGAAGAAGGCCACAACCAAGGCTGAGACCAAGAAGGCCACCAAGACCGAAAAGGTAGCCGCTGCGCCCAAGGCTGAGAAGAAGGCCACGACCAAGGCTGAGAAGAAGGCTAAGACTGAGGCTGCGCCCAAGGCTGAGAAGAAGGCCAAGGCTGAGACCAAGAAGGCCACAACCAAGGCTGAGAAGAAGGCCACAACCAAGGCTGCGCCCAAGGCTGAGAAGCCTACTGAGGCCCCCAGTGAGGTAAAGACCGAAGAGGTTGTAGTAGCCTAAAAGGAGGGGGATTTAGCGAGGGCGGACAAGTAAAACGTCTGCCCTTGCTTTATTTTAATTAAATAACTTAATATAGAATCTTAATGAAAAACGTATCAATAGTAGTTTGCTTTGAGGGTAAAAACCGCCGCGTTGAGATTAACCCCAAGAAGTGTGTAACCAACCCTAATAGAGACTTTAGTTGCTCTATGCGTTATCAAGCCGACAATGGCAAAATGTACATGATGCACATTTGCTCCATCGTTGGAACGAGAGGCACACGGGCAAACGTGAAAGTAACTAACATGAATGGCAAAAAAGTAATTGCTGAACGCCAAGACCTACCGGTACGCTTTGCGCAATACATTTTTAAGTAGGAGTTGAACGAACTATAACTAAGGGCGGTATCTGCTTACTGCCCTTTAAGCTTTATACTAAATGAAAGAAAAAGGAACTTTTAAGGGTCATTTATGTAAGATGATTTCTGCATTATATTTGTGGACATCACAAATGAACCCAACACGGCTTATTGAAGCGTTAAAGAGTGACCTTTGCTTTTCCTACGACAACCTTTTGTTTGATAGGATAAGCAACGAACCAGACAAACAAGACTATAAGTTAGTGTTTGACTTTGGAGATATGCAAGTTGAATATGTGCTGACCTTTAAGTTATCTGAAAAAACTAAGAGGTGGGTGCTATCAGACATTAAGTAGTGGGGAAAATATTTTTCCCCATTAACTTTTTTTAACGTGCTACATTTGCACGTTTTATTTTTTTTCATTACCTTTGGGGTGGGATTACTGTAAATCGACAGACTCAAGAAGACGGAGGCGTGGCCAAGAAAAAGTGGCTCCAAGATTTTGTTTTCTTAATTATTTTATGTATATTTGCAGAGTAGTTATATTTATTACTATGGCGCGATGGTGGAATGGTAGACACGTCAGACTTAAAATCTGATGGGCAGAAATGCCCGTGCGGGTTCGATTCCCGCTCGCGCTACAACCTTTTTTAAATACTTTTTTTTAATGAATAAAATAATAGTCGTTCTTGCTTGTGAAAGTAGGGGCGATTTTTTTATTTTAATTAACACAAAATATTCTTTTATTTGTTTCTTTTTTACTACCTTTGGGGTAGGACAGCAACAGGACGCCAGGGACCAGCTCAGGATTCACATCCAAACACAGTAATATACTTTTAAATTTATTTAACCAAATATATTTGGATATATCATTTTTTATTGTTACCTTTACCTCACTAAACAACAAAGAGATTATGAACTATAAAATGAAAGAATTGGGTGGCGTAGCGCCCCTTGGACGCTTGCGTAGTACGTGCGAAACAATAATGCTGTACCTTAGAGGCAAGAATGTTGCGTTCTCTGAGCGCGCTAGACAGTTTTGGACTTGGGGTGCAAAGAGCTTTAGGTATGTTGTGGCTAAAGACGGCTGCTATGGCATACAGTTTAAGGTATCAGGTTTGTTGCACAAAGGTAGGGTAAGAATTTACTATAACCCAGGAAGTGACTACTTTGACGTTGAGTTGTTACGCGCCATTAAGGATGAAGTTGTGTGGGGCTGTGAAGACCTAGACTTTGAGCAACTGCACAACGTGCTACACCAACATATTGAACGTAAAGATGACCCAGAGGTATGAGCGAAGAAAATAAGAAATTAGTGCGGCAAATGGTTGCCGCATCTTTTAGCCTTTTTATGGATGCGTCAGACGCATTTAAAATAACTGAATCTATTATAGATGATGTTATAGAAGACATAGAAGATTGTGCTGACCCTGACTTTAATATTAGTGACGTAAGGCTTGCAGTTAAAAGAACATTGTTTGAAAGACTTGGAATAGATGAATAATAAAAATAAAAACCTATACGATAAAATAGTAAAACTGTTAAAGACCCACAACAGATATTATGATGTTGAGGTATTTGACGGCGTTATTAGTATTACTGTAGATAACGGTGATTGGAAGCATGACCATATTTTCCTTAGAAACATAATGAAAACGCATGGTTATATATTTATAGAACGACACATAACTGACGAAGAAAACGGTGACGATAGCTTTTCGGCTACTTATCTTTACATGGAAGAAGTATAATATAATAGGTACTTAAATAAGTTATTATGAAGCACATTAACGTACTAATGCACAAAGATGTTCCACGTGGAACAGTTCAACCTATAATTGCCCTGGACTTTGATAAAGAGTTAAGGACTGATGAAGTTGAAAAGGAAATTGCTGATGCAATATGCGAAAGTGGAGTGATGGGTCAGTACGCCCTTATTGGAGGTTGTGCTGAGATTGCTAACATTGTAACTCACATGGATAATGCAGAGTTTACTATGTTTGGCATACATAAGTTTTGGATTGCTACTGTACCATTTATATAAGGTACTTAAAAAAGTATATAACGTTAATGTTATTTAACTAAATATATTTGGTAGTATCAATTTAATATATTACCTTTGAGCCAATAAAAGGAGAGTTATAATATGGCTAAAGAAATAAAAGATGCGCAATTAGAAGCGCTGAAAAAAGTAAAAGACTTTGTAGGCGAGGGCGGATTAGTGCCATTTGAGCACGGCTACAAATGCCCTACGTTTAAATATGAGGGCTACACGTATCGCTGCCACATGGTAAGTGATAAGGCTGCTTACTGCCGTAAGAAGTACCCTGACGGATATTATCGCTCGGCTAACCTGCTGCTATCAGGATTGCCTACGCGCATACTGAATAAGCTTTATAATGAGTTGAACAAGTATTTAGTTTATTGCCAAACGGAGGCTTAGTTATGAGTACAACTGCTAACATTATTGTTAAGGTGCGTAAAGAAGACATTGGGCGCTTTAGAAAATGTGACCCCACAAAGTTGCACCTTAGAACAATAGCTGATGTTGAGAAAAATGCGTCTTTAATATATCCAGGTGACAAATTTGAAGACGAAAGGAAAGAGCGTATAGAATATGTGTTAAAGTATGACCCACTACCAACGGTTGAGGGAATGCTTGACATAACAAAGCGTGTTAAGTTACCAGAGTATCTTGAAATATACCATAACTGGGATGGCTATCCATCATCGCTTGGAAAAGAACTAAAGAAGAACTATGGAACTTATGACCTTGCACTTAATTTGGTTTTAGCAGGAGACTTTAGCACCATATTGGAAGGCTCTATGCCTTACGCAGGGTGTAAGAGGTTTAACTACGACCAGTTAGCCAAAAACCTTTGGTGGGGGCGTTGTATGCCTACTAAATGCGAGTTTGTGACTGACTGCACTACTAATTACCAATACTACTTTGACGGCGAAAAGTGGTGGTATAGAGCAATGGGCGAAAAAGAGTTTAACTTACTTTAACGCCTTTTTACTTTGTTTTAATAATTATTTTTTGTATATTTGCCATGAGAAAACTATTATAAAGAGAATGAAGTGTTGGCTATATAATTTAGCGATAGTCCCGAAAAGCCAAGTTCTATCCTTTGGTAAGTGGATAGAAACTGTTGCTAAAGTTTGATGCCACCAATTCCGAACCAGTATTAGACTGGTTCAAGGGCCCGTAGCTCAGTTGGTCAGAGCAGCAGACTCATAATCTGAAGGTCGTGGGTTCAAGCCCCTCCGGGCCCACTGGAGCGTTGGCGTATAAGCATTGGGTTAGTTGTACTAACCCTTACACATTGTTTGTACGTCTTTTGAAGGACAAAACCTTTTTAAATGAAGTTTGTAAGCGTGTGGGAAGAGCGCTTGCAAACTTTTTTTGTTTTAATATTTTTTAACTAAAAATATTTGGTTTTTTCAATAAAATATATTACCTTTGCCTCAGATAGAAAAAGGAGAGTTTTATATGTTACCAAAAGATTTTAAAGCAGCCGACCACAACGAATCTTCAAAGTATTACTTTGTTGATTTGGATAAGCACGGTCTGCCTCGCAAAGAACTGCTGAATAAGTTTTTTAGCGAGTTTATGAATACGTTTATCACTAATGCTGACGAAGTTGAAGAAATTATCAAATTAAAAGGCATTACTGATAGACATTTGTTTGAGTACACTACTTTTGATACTGGCTACCTTGTGAAAGAGGATGCTATTTACACCGTTAAGTACGAATATGTGCATGGCACAAGAAAAGAGACACTAACGTATTTTAACGTGTATGTTGGAAAAAATAGTTATGCTGACTTGGCTTTGAATACCATTGCTGAGGCCATCGTTATGAGGCGTTTCCCAACGCTGTTTGCTGCGCCTTTTGTGACTATTGAGAGGCGTTTTAAGGAAAGCATACATGACATGCCAAAAAGCATTAACGCCAAAATATCGGACATTGACCACATGGTGTTGTTTGATAATGACTTGCGCATTAAAGACATTTTAGACATATATAGAGATTTCTCTTGTATGGATGAAATGGCGTATAAGCCCTTAGTGGATGTTTATGCAAGCGGCGACATGTACCTTACCTTGGATAATAAAAAGGCAAGTTATAGCATTAACTTTACCTTTAATGACCTTTTTAATGGCGCGTGGGGAAGCATTGAAGAACACTATGTGTTCTCTATCTGCTACTATGACGAGGACGGCAATTTGATACCAAAGAAATGGTTTAATGGCAAGCAAAAGGATGCGCCCTACTTTAATTACCCCCTTGTGGAAGAGTTTAAGAAAACATTTTTTAAGGCAAATGTTAATTAAATGTTAAATTTGCCTTTACATTTCTTTATTACATTTATTTCTTGTATATTTGCATTGTTGAAAGACGATAAGAAATCAACACTATGAAACGATAAGATTTTTAATTTAATAATACAAAACTTTATTTGGCAGATACCAAAGAAGATGACGCAAGTCTGGACAAATGGGCCTTACGGTAAGTAAGGTGGCTCTTAGGAGTCTTCGCAGGTTCGAATCCTGCTCTGCCAACTCATTTAGAGTGTACCAAAGAAGATGGCGCAAGCCTGGACAAATGGGGTCTATGGTAAATAGACTGGTGCTTCGGCACCTTCAGAGGTTCGAATCCTCTCGCTCTAACTCATTTGAGAGATACCAAAGAAGATGACGCAAGTCTGGACAAATGGGCCTCGTGGTAAACGAGGTGGCTCTTAGGAGTCTTCGCAGGTTCGAATCCTGCTCTCTCAACACTATCTATCATATTAAAACCTCCTTTCTTGGGGCGATGGCTGACTAAGTTCAGTTGTCGCCCCTACTTTTTTTGTTCTGTTATTTTGCTGTCCAATCGACATCCTTCTGTCATCCCCCACACCAAAGGTAACAATTTTGGAACAAATAAACGAAGATTTTGTGTTAATTAGAGTTAATAAAAAAACATTTTTCATTTAACATTTTTTACACAAAAATATTTGTTTTTCTCGTGTTTTATTACTACCTTTGGGGTAGGATTAACTGTGGAGCTCGAGCTCACAGAAGACCGAACAGTAACAAAAAAAGGCCGAAAGCTTTTTACGGCTTTCGACCCTTTTACTATAGAGATAATATGAAAGAATAAATTCTTTAACGTACTGAGAGAATTTGCGCCTCTGCTTCATCGCCAATGGAGAACTCGCTAATGTCTGCGTCCTCTGCTTGGCATCTTGCTGCCTCTAATGCATCACCTTCGTTTCTGAAATCGCCTTCAACGTCAACGGTATATGAGGCAGTATAATTAAGCTTAATAGTATATTTTGCCATATTCTAATACTTTATTACTTCCACATACACTTTTCCTTGTAACGCTTACCAGACGTATCATATTCAATGCGAACACCGTCACGTGTCATTTCGTTAAAGGTTTGCATAATCTCATAGATGGTAATATCATCACCTTCTTGCAGATTCATGTACTTCTTAATCTCGTCTTGCATTTCGCTCGACTTATTTACGAACTCCACCTTTGGGAATTTCATGCAATACTCGCTGCCTCTATAATTAGGGCAATAAGCAAAGCCATCGTAAATTTCAAAATTGAGTTTGTTCTTAAACCCTAGAATTGTTAGTTCCTTTTCAGCAATCATTTTGCCGAAGAGCAATTCTAATACTTCTTTTGCAATTCTTTCCATATTATTTTAATTATGTAAAACACTATGGCAAATATACAAAAAAAACGTGAGAAACACAAATTTCTCACGTTAAAGTATGTTAATACTCTCCTTTAATGATATATTGAGAGTATTTGTATTTGTGTGCATTTCATCAGTTCGGTGTATTGTTGGCTCGTTATGTAGCCTATTCCGCAAGCCGTTCTAAGGTGTCTAAGTTTGTACGTTTGCGCCCAGGGTGCTTTAACAACCCTATAGTTGCTAATAAGCCTCCAATCCCTAAATCTATTATTAAGGTTATACACTTTGTTATTTGGCGCAACTGCTGCCCCATAACGTCCATTAGTCAGTTGGCAAACAAATACATACTCGCATTTGCTATTCTTTTTCTTCTCAATCACAGCCTCACTAACTCCACCTCCTGCTGGATTGGTCCTAGTAATAGTAAGGTTAAACTTCCTACTCAGTTCTGCTGCCATTCTCTTCCACTCTCTTCCATGCGAAGAGGTGTCTTTAATGCCTTTAAACTTGATGTAAAAGTGCAGCATTTCGTGTACAATGGTATCAATATAACTCTGCAAAGGGCGGTCGTAATACACGCTAATGCGTATCTTATAAGTGGGCACACCCATTACTTTGCGTGGGCAAAATTGGCCTAATAGGCTCTTAGTTTGCATCAGTTCAAATGTGGGCGTTGGTAATTCTCCATTAAACGCCTTTTCGTTCCAAATGTCAAACTGCTCTTTAATCTCTTTAAGTGTAATAATCATAATTCAAAACTATTAGCTTTTACCATTTCGTCAAAGTTCTGCTTAATGGTCTTTTTCTTTCCACAAACTTCAATGTTCGTTACAGTGTAACGTACACCATTCTTTTCCTAACTGTCGCCCTTAAACGCAATCATAGTTGTTTGGGGCTGACCCTCAGTCATTTTAAGGGCTTCCAAAAGTGCTTTCTTACTTAACCAAAAACTTGTCATACTATCAATCTCCTTTTCTTGAGTGCAAAGGTAATAAATAATAATGTATTATACAAATATTTTGTGTTAAAAAAATTAAATGGTTGAAATTTAGCCCCGTCCTGTAGCGCTTCTGTCAGGTCCCTGGCGTATCCTGTTCTTCCCACCACAAAGGTAATATTTTCCCAACAAAAAAACGAATATTTTGTGTTAAAAAGATTTAAATTATTTTTTTAACATTTTTTATACCAAATAATTCGTTTATATAATATAATAATGTTACCTTTGCCAACGATAGATAACAAAAAGGTTTTAATATGGAGAAAAAACTAAATTACACAAAAACGCTTAAAGAGCTGGGTATTGCCTATTTGGGCAATCACTCTCAAAGCATGAAAATGCGTTTGAGCAAAGAGAACGGCACTATTACTTATTGCTTGTATTTGGCACCAGCTAATATGAGCGGCTACGAAGTTTGCCCCTGCTCACAATTTTGCAGGAAATTTTGCCTTAATGGTAGTGGGCACAATAAAGCCGACATTTTGGTTAGAGGCGAAGAAGAGAGCAAAATTAACAAAGGGCGTATTAAGCGCACACGGCTGTTTTTTGAGAACAAAAACCTATTTATGCAGTTGCTTATACATGAAATAGGCAAAACACGCCGCTATGCTGAAAAGCACGGCATGGGCTTTAGTGTGCGCCTTAATGGTACTAGCGACTTATCCCCTGAAGACTTTGTTTATGAGGGAAAGAACATACTGGAGATTTATCCCGATGTGCAGTTTTACGACTACACAAAGGTACCAGCACGTTTTGACCTTATTAAGAAGTATAAGAATTATGACCTGACCTTTAGTTATAATGGCCACAACGTAAACACGTGCAAAAGGTTTTTGGAACAGGGCGGCAAAGTAGCAGTAGTATTTGCCAACCAGGAAATGTTGCCCTTATCCTTTATGGGCTACCCTGTGTGGGATGCAAACATTTACGACATGCGATACCTGGACCCCGCTGGGCATATCATGGGTTTACACTACCATAAAACAGCCGCCAACTACGACAAAGACGGTAATTACATAGAACCAGAAGACGGGTTTGTAGTTGGAGACAATAACCCACTGGTAGAGTGGTATTAAATTAAACCAGGATGATTGAGAAAGAGGTACTTTATTAAGTACCTCTTTCGCTATTTTTAGAAATGCCATTTACAGAATTCACATAAATTAACAGATTTTTAATAAATTATAGTATATTCTTAAAGTTTTCCATTTCATTTGCATAATTCGAATTTTTTTATTACCTTTAGGGTGTTAAACAATAAAACAGAAGCATTATGACAGAATTAGAAGAACCAAAGTTGAAGAAGGTGAGTTTAGACAGTGCTGTTAAACTGTCAATTGAGCCTAAGACGCGCCTACTGTTAATCCGACAGGGCGACAATGAGGTAAAACTTACACGTGATGCTATTATAGGCATGAGAAAGCTCCACGATGGGGAGAATAGTAACGAAGCCTACGTATCACCATTAATACCACGCAGTCGCTTTACAGTGGCTCAGGATGGGTCTGTATCAATCGTCTGTAAGGACGAATGGGAGAGCAACGTAATACTGCTTAAGAAGCACACCAAAGAGAAAACAATATTAGGAAAGAAGGTGATGCTGCCCATTGATGATTATCAAAGGGTGCTTGATTACGTTGACAGTAACAAGACGCGCATCGCATGGGCAAAAGAATTTAAGGGGATGAGATAAAAAAACCCCTTAAATTCTTCTTTATCCCAAATATTTTTTGTATATTTGTACAAAAGATACTTGGGGCATACCTTATACTTTGTATACTTGGTTTTGGTATCTATAGGTACTTAATTAAGTACCATATGCCTTGTATACACAATTCTTGCGTCATCGGTATGATGCTATGCCCCTTACTACAATTTATAATAACATAGTAATGGAAAAGATATGCAGATATAGAAAGGCACAGCCAATTACATTAGAACAGTTCCTTGAGAACATATTAGATAACCCTTGTTGCAAATACTGCACATGCCATGATGAATGTCAGGAAATGATGGGGTTAAATAATATAGAAGAAGACCTTGGAGGTTATGGATGCTCGGCATTCGACAATTCAATAGAAAACCTAGCATTGGCTTATAAAGAAGAATATTGTAAGTAAAAAATATTATAGGTACTTAATTAAGTATCTATACACAATAATTACTCATATTAAAACTGAGGGAGTGTACGTAAAGTATGCTCCCATTTTTTATATTATATATAATATAAAAATACCTACTACCAAAAAAGGTAATAGGTACTTAAATAAGTATATATTGTGTATCTCTACACTGAGGCCACAACTACTGGGCGATTGAACTTCTCAACCAATCCCTCATATGTGGGGGCTACTATTAACTCCTTACAGCCACGCCTGCATGTAACAAAGCATTTGCTCAATGGCTTTATCTCTGCATTCTGCTCACTTGAAAGAAGCAATTCGCACTCGTCAAGGAACTTGTAGAAAGGAGAATAATAGTCAAACGTTCTAGGATTACTATTCAAATCACTCCACTCATAGAAATGAATCTTACAGCAACCACCATAATAAGGACTATAACCACTATCGCTATATGAAGAACAATAAGTGTACTTAGACAAATTAGGATGCTTCTCTTTCCACGCAGCTTCCCTCGCCTCACGCTCTTCACGGGCTTTCTTGTACTCGGCTTCACGCGCAGCCTTTTCAGCCTCTTCTTCGGCTTTTATACGCTCCATATGACGCTCCATAGCAACACCAATGTTACTGTGTATCTGTATGCACTCTTTATCCATAACTATGATTCGTAATGAGGTTCGTGAGACATAGATTCCTTCTTGGTTAAATCTTCGCTTACACTCCAATATAACGCACCATAACTACTGTCTGTAATAATGGTCTTATCACCATATTCCAAATCAATCGGGTCCAAACAACAATGAACCACACTCATATTGGTCAAATTATTACTGTCAACAGCACCAACACTGTAGTTATGCTCCTTACAAAAATCATCAAACTCCTTCAAAGAGAAAAACTCCTTGTAAGTCATTTCATCCTCTACGTCTGGATAAAACTTGATGCTCTTATAAGGCTCTTCATAACCATCTTCATCATCATCCCACTCACCATTCCTGAACATGGTGTGACGATGCTTCCAGTAATCATCTTCATCGTCTTCATAAGACGTATACCTTACCTTGTCACGCTTCTTACCACCCTTACCATATAACTTCTTGTTCAAACGCTTCAACTGCTTAGTAGATAACTTCTGACCAAGACCATCATAGTAAGAATCGTAATCATCTTCACCAAGGACATAATCATCCTCTCCCATGCAATCGTATATCATGTTCTGCCAACCACGCTGCTGCCAACGCCTTGCAATCGCCAACATTTCTTTACGCTTAGCTTCATCATAACGAGCAATAATGGGAGGCATCATATCATTTATATGAGGCTTAATACCCACAATACCAAGCAAATCTAAAGTCTCCTGACGAGGGTGCTTTATCTTACCCAATACAACACAACTCTTAAATACAGCAGACTTAGACTTACCTCTACTTCCACGCTTATTCGACATCTTCGTATCTAAATAACTTAATTACTTTGCAGCAAATATACATAAAAAATATTTAAAAAACAAATATTAAATGTTAAAAATAGTTAAATTGCTGAAAATCAATAAGTTAGATATTTTAACATTAATTAAGGGTTATTATATCTAGATATATAAAAATTAGGATTTCCGGATTTTTAAATTTTTGCCCGGAAATCCTGGAAATTTTTAAATTTTTTATTTTTCCGGTAAAAAAAAATAGTCTGGAAAGTTATTTAAAACTGTTTTTATTGACATTTTTAATACTTTTTATATATTTATTGAAAAGGGGGTATTTGTGTAATTAAAATATAAAGAATATATAATATGAATAAACGTAGATTAAACGCTGAAGAGCTAGAGAAAACCATACATGATTTATATGATGGCTTACTATTAATTACTAAT
>Ga0265299_10001497_pt1 | contig 26554 bp, 15 predicted proteins | sample AusTroGonzalo_MG_4_FD_193485 | JGI IMG/M metagenome (GOLD analysis project Ga0265299, IMG submission 193485) | Bovine rumen microbial communities from tropical cattle in Woodstock, Queensland, Australia - Gonzalo_02 | ecosystem: Host-associated > Mammals > Digestive system > Stomach > Rumen ... | reverse complement strand
TGTTGTAGAACAGGTGCCTGAAGATTATCAGACGCAGTATCCTGATGCTAATTTCCTGAAGGTACCATCGCCACTGGCTGCCCTGCAGCGATTGGCAGAGCGTCATCGTGATGAGTTTGATATCCCTGTGGTGGGTATCACAGGCTCGAATGGTAAGACCTGGGTGAAAGAATGGCTCTATCAGATACTGATGCCTACAATGAAAGTGACCCGTTCGCCCAAGAGTTATAACTCACAGATTGGTGTGCCCCTGAGTGTGTGGTTGCTGAACGAGCAGACACAGGTGGCTCTCTTTGAGGCAGGTATCAGTGAGCCGGGCGAGATGTTGGCGCTGCATGATATCATTCAGCCTACGATAGGTGTGCTGACTTCTTTGGGTAGCGCACATCAGGAGAATTTCCGTAACATGGACGAGAAATGTATGGAGAAACTCCAGCTGTTTCGTAATACGGAGGTGATAATCTATCCTTCTGACGATGATACCGTGAGTCGCTGCGTGCGTCGTTCGCAGTATCAAGGCGAGCGCATCGGTTGGTCACGCTTCAGCGAGAAGGCACCGATGTATGTGAAAACAGAGGGTAGTCACATTTCCTATATTTATAAAGGTGTGGAGGGTAGCTATGATGTGCCGTTTATTGATGAGGCCAGCATAGAGAACTCTATCACATGTGCTACGGTAGCGCTGACGCTGGGACTGACGCCTGAGGAGGTGGCTGAGCGAATGGCACGCTTAGAGCCTATCGCCATGCGACTGGAGGTGAAGGAAGGTCAGCGCGGACTGACCCTGATTAACGACTCATATAACAGTGACGTCAACTCACTGGATATTGCCCTCGATTTCATGAATCGAAGGATTGAAAGTAACTCTCAAACCTCAAATCTCAAACCTCAAACCAAGAAGACGTTGATACTGAGTGATATCTATCAGACGGGTGAATCTTCGTCAGAACTGTATCGCGAGGTGTCGGACCTGATTCAGAAGCGTGGCATTGATCGTTTCATCGGTATTGGTCCTGAGATTTCCAGTCAGGCATCATTATTCACTTCCCATCTCTCACCTTTCACCTCTCACTTCTTTAACGATGTAGAGCAGTTCCTGCAGAGCAACCTTTTCCATACTCTGCATGACGAAATCGTGTTGTTGAAGGGTGCCCGCTCTTTCGGTTTTGAGCGTATCAGTGAACAGTTGGAACAAAAGGTACACGAGACCATCTTGGAGGTTGATCTTAATGCGGTGGTAGATAACCTGAATCATTATCGCTCGTTCCTGAAACCAGAGACGAAGATGGTTTGTATGATTAAGGCCGATGCCTACGGTGCAGGTGCAGTAGAGATAGCAAAGACTCTGCAGGATCACCGTGTGGATTATCTTGCTGTGGCTGTGGCTGACGAGGGCGTGACGCTGCGTAAGGCTGGTATCACGCAGAATATCATCGTGATGAACCCGGAGATGTCGTCGTTTAAGACCCTGTTTGATTATGACTTGGAGCCAGAGGTCTATTCGTTCCGACTGATGAATGCCTTGATTAAGGCTGCACGTCGTGAGGGTATCACGGGTTGGCCTGTACATATCAAGCTTGATACGGGTATGCATCGACTGGGCTTCGATCCCCAAAAGGATATCGAAGAACTGATTGAATTGCTGAAACATCAGTCGGCTATTATTCCACGCTCCGTCTTCTCACATTTCGTAGGTTCGGATAGTGATAACTTCGATACCTTCTCAGCTACGCAGTTCCGTGTGTTTGATGAGGCCAGCCAGAAGATTCAGGCAGCCTTCACACATAAGATCCTGCGCCATATTGATAACTCGGCAGGTATAGAGCATTTCCCAGAGCGACAACTCGATATGTGCCGACTGGGTATTGGTCTCTATGGCGTGGATCCTCGTACCAATGGTGTTCTCTCTACGGTTTCTACCCTGAAGACCACCATCCTGCAGTTACGCCGTGTACCCAAGGATGAGACGGTGGGCTATAGCCGTAAGGGAAAATTGGAACGTGACAGTGTAATTGCTGCTATTCCTATTGGTTATGCCGACGGACTGAACAGAAAGTTGGGTAATCGCCATTGCTATTGTTTGGTGAACGGACAAAAGGCTGAGTATGTAGGCAATATCTGCATGGATGTAGCGTTGATAGACGTAACAGATATCCCTTGCGAAGAGGGGGATAGTGTGGAAATCTTTGGTAAGAACCTGCCCGTCACCGTGCTGAGTGATGTGTTGGAGACTATTCCCTACGAGGTGCTCACCAGTGTAAGCAATCGCGTGAAACGCGTGTACTTTCAAGATTAAAGCGTAAAGTTTCGGGCAAAATGTTGGCGTTTTCGGGAAAAATGTGTAATTTTGCGCCCAATCTACGCTTAAAACAAATGAAAGAATAGAAATGGAACAAGTTTTTAGTTACATTATCCAGTTGGGAGCGTCGGTCATGATGCCGATACTCTTCACAATTATTGGTTTATGCATCGGCATGAAGTTTGGTAAGTCACTCAAGAGTGGACTCTATGTGGGAGTCGGTTTTGTGGGACTCGGTATTGTCACAGCTTTGTTGACTACCAATTTCAACACCCCGCTTGATGCTATCTCGAAAATCTTCAACCTAAACCTTGCTGTATTTGATATGGGTTGGCCTGCAGCTGCTGCAGTGGCTTATAATACGGCGGTGGGTGCGCTGATTATTCCCATCTGTTTGGGAATTAATTTCCTGTTGCTCATTACTAAGTGTACACGCACGGTGAATATCGATTTGTGGAACTACTGGCATTTCGCCTTTATCGGTGCTGTGGCTTATTTCGTGATGGACCAGAGTTTGCTGTGGGGCTATTTCGCTGCTATCAGCTGTTATATCGTGACACTGGTGATGGCTGACCTGACTGCCGACCGTTTCCAAAAATATTATGACAATATGGACGGCATCAGTATTCCGCAACCCTTCTGTCAGAGTTTTACGGCGTTTGCCATTGCAATCAATTGGATGCTCGACCGTATTCCGGGTTTCTCGAAACTCGATATTGATGCAGAGGGACTGAAAAAGAAATTCGGTGTGCTGGGTGAACCTTTGGTACTTGGTGTTATTGTAGGTGCCCTGATTGGTGCCGCTGCCCATTTCGACCATTTTTCTGATTTCTCTGCCTATGCCGCAGGTTTCAATTCTACGACGGATGCCGTGATGAGTATTGTGAAGTCGGTACTCTTCCTGGGTGTGACGATGGGTGCCGTGATGGAACTGATACCTCGTATCACTCGCTTGTTTATTGACGGTTTGATGCCTATCTCTGAGAAAACTCAGGAAGTGGTGAAACGTAAGTTTAAGGGAAAGAAAGTATATATTGGCATGTCGCCCGCATTGGTCATCGGTCATCCTACAACGCTGGTGGTATCACTGTTGCTGATTCCTGTGACATTGGTATTGGCTATAGCCCTTTCAAAAGCTGGAAATCAGTTCTTGCCATTGGCATCATTGGCAGGTATGTTCTATGTGTTTGTGATGGTGTTGCCTTATACCAAGGGTAATGTGGTGAAGACTTTCATCGTAGGGTTGGTGGCTGTCACCATCGGTCTGTATTTCGTTACCGATATGGCACCGGCATTTACCAATGCTGCTAATACTGTATTTGAGGCTACGCAGGATAAATCAGCCCAGATTCCTGAGGGCTTTCAGGCAGGTGCTATGGACTTTGCCTCGTCGCTCTTTGGCTATGTGATCTATGCCTGTGTAAAATATCTCCAGTGGATTGGCATGGGCGTTATTTCGCTTGTTACCATTGGTATGGTAGCATGGAACCGTATGCGTATCGTTCGTGAAGAAAAGAATAATAAATAACACAAAAGATATGAAAAAGACTATTATTGCACTGGCTCTTGTGACTGCAGGGCTGAATGTTAACGCACAGGAAGCTGACCGATATGTAGGTGCGCAACACGTGAAGTTCCAGACGGCTTGTCATCCTGAGGATGTGAAGCATTACGACACGAAGATGCTTCGTGAGCGTTTCGTAATGGAAAAAGTGATGGAGGCAGACTCAATTCTGCTGACCTATAGTCACTACGATCGTTTTATCTTCGGTGGTGCTATGCCTGTGACGAAGACTTTGAAACTGGAAAATTTCTGGGAACTGGGTCTTGATGTTGATAAGAACATCAAGGAGAAGTATTTCCTTTACAATCGCGAGATTGGTATCGTAAACTGCGGTGAGGGCGATGGTGTCGTTATCGTGGATGGTAAGGAGTATGCTCTTTCTCCCAAGGAGGCTCTGTATGTAGGTCGTGGCCATATCGGAAAGGATAAGGATGTCAACAAAGAGGTGCTTTTCCGTTCTAAGGATGCCAAGAAGCCTGCGAAGTTCTATCTGAATTCAGCTACTGCCCACCAGCACTACAAGACACAGTGGGTTACCCTTGACGGACGTAAAGGTTCGTTGAAGGCTGCCGTTTGGGGACCTGTTGGTTCGCTGGAGGAGTGCAACAATCGAACTGTATATAAACTCATTGTGAATGATGTGCTGGAGGAAGGTCCTTGTCAGTTGCAGTTGGGCTTGACCCAGTTGAACCCCGGTGCTGCTTGGAACACGATGCCTCCTCACACTCATGGTCGCCGTATCGAGGCTTACTACTATTTTAACCTGCCTCAGGATCAGACCATCGCTCATATTATGGGACAGCCAGAGGAGAGTCGTGTGGTATGGCTGCACAACGATCAGGCCATCATGAGTCCTGAATGGAGCATGCATGCTGCTGCTGGTACCTATTACTATACCTTTATTTGGGGTATGGCTGGTGAGAACTTGTACTATAATGATAAGGATAATATCCCTGTCATCGATATTAAATAACGGAATTAATAAACCTCAAACTTCAAATCTCAAATCTTAGAAAAAGACATGAGCGCTTTAACAAAAACAAAGATGTCCAACTTCCGTTGGGTTATTTGTGGCTTGTTGTTTCTGGCAACAACCGTAAACTACATGGACCGTCAGGTTCTCTCTCTGACGTGGAAGGACTTTATCTCGCCTGAGTTCCACTGGACTGATTCCAACTATGGTAATATTACGGCGGCTTTCTCAATCTTCTATGCTATTGCAAATCTTTTTGCAGGTAAGTTTATTGACTGGATGGGTACCAAGAAGGGCTATCTCATAGCTATCTTCGTATGGTCACTGGGTGCCTGCATGCATGCAGGATGTGGTTGGGCTGCCATGAAATGGGGTGGCTACACATCTGTAGCAGAACTGGGTAAACTGACTGGTGATGCAGCTGTGATGTTGGCAACTATCTCTATGTATATGTTCTTGGCCTGTCGTATGGTGTTGGCATTGGGTGAGGCTGGTAACTTCCCTGCTGCTATCAAGGTTACGGCAGAATATTTCCCCAAGAAAGACCGTGCTTTCTCAACCTCTATCTTTAATAGCGGTGCCTCTGTTGGCGCGCTGGCTGCTCCTGCCACGATTCCCTTGCTGGCTCGTGCATGGGGTTGGGAGATGGCATTTATCATCATCGGTGTGCTGGGCTTCGTATGGATGGGCCTTTGGATGTGGCTCTACGAGAAACCTCATAAGAGCAAGTATGTGAATCAGGCTGAGCTCAACTATATTGAGCAGGACAGCGATATTGCTGAGGTGCAGAACAAGCAGGAGGCAAAGGAAGAGAAGACAATCTCATTCTGGAAGTGCTTCACCTTTAAGCAGACATGGTCGTTTATCGTTGGTAAACTGATGACTGATGGTGTGTGGTGGTTCTTCCTGTTCTGGGCTCCAGCATATTTCTCTGATCAGTATGGCTATACCTCAGACTCTTTGATGGGTATCCTGCTTATCTTGACGCTTTATGCGATTGTGACGGTGGTATCTATCGGTGGTGGTTATCTGCCTACTTATTTCGTTGAGAAGCGTGGTATGAATCCTTATCTAGGACGCATGCGTGCCATGTTGATTTTCGCTTGCTTCCCTGTGCTGGGACTGTTGGCACAGCCTCTCGGTGCTTATAGCGCATGGTGGCCTGCCATTTTGATTGGTATCCTTGGTGCTGGTCACCAGGCTTGGTCTGCCAATCTGTTCTCTACGATTGGTGATATGTTCCCCAAGTCAACGATTGGTACCATCACTGGTATTGGGTCAATGGCCGGTGGTCTTGGTTCTTTTGCTATCAATAAGGGTTCTGGCGAGTTCTTCGACTGGGCTGCAAGTCAGGGCGGAGCCTTCACAGTGATGGGCTTTGAGGGCAAACCTGCTGCCTATATGGTGGTGTTCAGTATCTGTGCTGTGGCTTACCTGATAGGTTGGTTTATTATGAAGAGCCTTGTACCTAAGTACAAGCCTATCGTGGTTGAAGATTAAAGAATAAGACGAACTGAAATAGACAAGGGGCTTTCACTAGAAAAGCCCCTTGTCTATTGTGTAAGGGAGGAAACCCTGTCGTACTAATGTGTGTATGAGTTCTCTCGACATGGCTTCATTGTCTTTGCGGGTATAGCGGATATCTGTAAATATCTGTGCGAGGGTTTCTTTGTGGTTGATCTCCACGAAATGCTGATTCTCTGGCAACGCCTCTTTGGCTGCATAGTATTTATCTATATCCTTGCCAAGGTAGTCATTGTATGTCTCCTGATGGATGAAACTCTCCAATGGCAGACGGTCGGAGAGGGAAGGCTCTTCGGCAGGCCAACCAACGGTAATCGTGGCTACTGGCATTACGAGCTTTGGCAGGCGGAGCGTGTCGATGATATGTTGAGGCTGATAGACCGTTGTTCCGAGATAACAATAGCCCAGTCCCTCTTCATCAAAGAGGTTACAGAGAGTCTGTGTGTAGAGTAGCGCATCTGTGGTGGCATTGATAAACGACAAGAAGTTGTCGTAGCCCGGTTCTGCCTTTCGACAGCGTGCCCATGTAGATGTGCGATTGAAATCGGCGCAGATAGTAAGTACCACTGGTGCTTCAGTCACCATCGGCTGATTGAAATGGGCTGGAGCCAATTTCGCTTTCATCTCGCTGGAACGGGTGATGACAACACTGTAGAGCTGCAAATTGCCCATAGTCTGTGTGCGTGCAGCCTCGTTCATGAGTCTGTTCAGTAATTCTTCACAGACTTCGCGGTCGCTGTATTTGCGTATGCTGCGGCGTGTAATTAGATTTTTCATATATATTCTTGTTTAGTTTTCCCAACATTCAATTTCGTCTTTCAGTTCGGGTATCAGGTCCTTATGGAATACCGGTTCCTTGATGCCCTGTCGCTTTTGGTTGCGATAGTCGTCAAGCAAACGGAAAGCATAGCGTCCTAAGAGTACGATGGCTACGAGGTTGCAAGCCGTGAGAAATGCCATGAAGAAGTCCACGATATTCCATACGAGTTCGAAACTGGCCAAGGCTCCGAATATCACCATTACGCCAGCGGAGAGGATACGGTATGTTGTCATCACCTTCGTGTTGGGGGTGATAAATCGTATATTGGCTTCACCGTAATAGTAGTTGCCAATGATGCTTGAAAAGGCAAAAAGGAATATTGCAATGGCAACAAAGACGGGACCTACATTTCCGACCTCTGATTGTAGGGCAGACTGTGTGAGTGTTATGCCGTTAAGGTCCGGTGCATTATATAGTCCACTGATTAGGATGATGAACGCTGTGCATGAGCATACCAATAGCGTGTCTGTGAAGACACCCAATGCCTGTATAAGACCTTGCTTGACGGGATGCGATACGGTGGCTGTTGCAGCTACGTTGGGAGCACTGCCCTCACCGGCCTCGTTAGAGAAAAGACCGCGTTTGACGCCATTCATGATGGTGGCGCCAATACCACCACCGGCAACCTGTTCAATACCGAAGGCATCAAGTATGATGACCTTGAAAACATGGGGGATAAGGTCGATATTCATGACGATGATAACTATAGCCAATACAACATAACTGATAGCCATCACTGGTACGAGGACTGAGCTGACATGAGCAATACGTTGAATGCCGCCGAAGACAATGAAAAGTCCGAGGATGGCCAGTATGGCTCCAACCCAAACTGGTGACCATCCGAAAGCTTCCTGCATAGCACCGCAGATCGTGTTTGCCTGTATGGAGTTATTGGATAGTCCGAACTGCAGTGTGATGAGTATGGCAAATAGAACAGCCATCCATCGCTGATGCAGACCCCGTTGGATGTAATAAGCTGGACCGCCAATGAATGAATCTTTATGTTTCTGCTTAAACAACTGTGCCAGGGTTGATTCTACGAAAGCGGTGGCAGAACCTACCAAGGCAATGACCCACATCCAGAATACGGCGCCAGGGCCTCCGATGGCAATCGCAGTGGCAACACCTGCCAGATTGCCTGTACCTACACGAGTGGCTACGGAGACGGCGAAAGCTTGAAAAGAGGATATGTGTTTCTGCTTACTGTGCTCTTCATCTTTCTTTCCTTGTGTCTGACGCTCTATGGTATCTGTTGCTGAGTCAGTCAGTAGGCGTATCATTTCACCCACCATGCGAAATTGTACGAAGCGAGTTCGCCATGTAAACCATATACCGCAGCCAACAAGTGCGAAGATTAATACATAGCCCCATACGGCATCATTTATGGAGGTGATAAGTTCGTTTAGTTCCATCGTTGTCTGTTCCGGGTCTTTTTTGTGCTTAATTTGGCTGCAAAAGTACGAAAAAACGGGCGCAAAACAAAAAATAGGTCTATTTTTCTTTGTTTTGTGTTCACTAAATCGTAACTTTGCAGCAATAAAAATGTCAAGATATAGATAAAGCGACAAAATGGAAACACAGAAAAATATGTCGAGCGACACAATCCTTCAGGCGTTAGTAGCTGCCTATGGTGGTGAGGAACGTCTTGTTGGTGAATTGCTGAAACGCGAACAGAATTGCAAGAAACCCGTTACGGAGGAACAACTTAAGCGCTTAGGAGAGCATCTCCGTGATATACAACCCGTTGGTAACCTTAGCGCTTGCATAGGTCCTCAAGTTACAGAGGTCCGTCCTATGGCACTGGAATGCGACGTGGTGCGTTTCCAGAATAACAAGGAAAAGTGGGTGGCTCTGGTCGGTTTGCTCGATGGCTATCCTTATGAGATATTCACTGGATTGCAGGATGACGACGAAGGCATTGTGCTGCCAAAGTCTGTGACCAAGGGAAAGATTGTTAAACAGACCAATCCCGATGGCTCTAAGCGTTATGACTTCCAGTTCGAGAATACCCGTGGCTATAAGATTACAGTAGAAGGCTTGTCGGAGAAATTTAATCCGGAATACTGGAATTATGCCAAACTGATTAGTGGTGTATTGCGCTATAGGATGCCAATAGAGCATGTCATCAAGTTGGTAGGCTCGTTGCAGTTGCAGTCAGAGAGTATCAATACTTGGAAAAATGGCGTGGAGCGTGCTTTGAAGAAGTATGCACCCGGCAGTAGCGATGTCGATGATACACAGGACGAATGAGACTTTCAGAGAGTAGCATTTTCCTGAATGACGTTCGCCTTTATGCTTATCATGGCGTATTAGAGCAAGAGCGTAGGGTAGGAGGCGAGTATTCCGTCTCTTTACGCGTACATTATAATATATATAAGGCCATGGAGTCTGATGATGTTGCAGACACCTTGAACTATGCGCAGTTGTTCGAGATTGTAAAACGTGAGATGGCTTGTCCGTCCAGTTTGTTGGAACACGTGGTGGGCCGTATCGGAAAGGCTATCTTCAAGGAGTTCCCTCAGACAGCGTCTATAGACTTGACATTAACAAAATTGAATCCACCTATGGGGGCTGACTCCGCTGGAGCTGGTGTCAGTGTACATTTAATAAATGATAAAACTCTGTAATGATTGCCGGTTTTTTCACGGAAAAGCCGTAATTTTGCAGTTGATTCTATAATGTATGAGTAGAAAATTTGTTGTTTTTCTATTGATGATTTGTTGTCTCGTCGTGACTTCATTTGCGGCGAAACGTCCTTTTACGTTGGTGATTGATGCTGGTCATGGAGGCAAGGACGCTGGTGCACCAGGTAAATACTCCTACGAAAAGAATATCAACCTGAAGGTTGCCTTGGCTTTTGGACGCTATGTAGAGAAGAACTGTCCTGACGTGAAGGTTATCTATACACGTAAGACTGATGTATTCATTCCTTTGCATGAGCGTGCGGCTATAGCTAATAGGAATAAGGCCGATGTGTTTATCAGCATACATACCAACTCTGTAGCCAGTAAGAAACCAATCTCTGGTCTGGAAACCTATACGATGGGTATGCGTCGTTCTGGCGAGAAACTCAGTGCTGCTATGCGTGAGAATGATGTTATTCTCATTGAGGATAATTACCAGCAGCATTATTCTGGTTTTGATCCCCGTTCACCTGAAAGTTATATTATGTTCGAGGTGCTGAATGACAAGAATATGCTTGAGAGTGTTGAGTTGGCAAAGGGTATTCAGAAGAATGTATGCCGTACGGCTAATCGTCCCAATAAAGGCGTGAAGCAAGACGCCTTCCTTGTATTACGTGAGACATCAATGCCTGCCTGCCTGATAGAGTTGGGATATATTACGACACCATCAGAAGAAGCCTATCTGAACTCTCCAAGTAATCAGGAGGCTATGGGACGTGGTATCTATCAGGCTTTCGTTGAATATAAGGCAAGGGCTACGCATCAGCCAATGCCTGTAAAGGTTGAGGAACCGGAACCTCCTGTACAAAAAGAAAAGGATGAAACGCCGGTGAAACAGGACGTTCAGGAAACGACTGCGGTGCCAGAGGCTGTAGAGACACCAGCTAAGCAAGAACAGCCTGTGCAGAAAGAAGTGCCTGTTAAACAGGAGCCGGTCGTTCAGAAGGAAACGCCTGCCAAGCAGGAACAGCCTGTGAAAGTTGATACCGTCAAGACGGTAAAAGAAGTTTCTCCGATCTTCAAGGTGCAGTTCTTGGCAAGTAGTACGAAGTTTAAGTCTAGTGATGCCCGTTTCAAGGGATTGGAAGGCGTAGAGAGCTATCAAGAGGGTGGACTCTGGAAGTATACTGTGGGTTCAACGGGGAGTTATGCTGAGATAAGACAACTCCGTGCACAGGTGGTGAAAGTATTCCCGCAGGCATTTATCGTGGCCTTCAAAAATGGCGAGAAAATGGATACTCAAAAGGCCATCAGGGAGTCACAACATAAGAAATAAGAAATCTAATAAAATATTCAGCTATGAAGTTTTTGACAAAAGAGGTGAAAATAGCATTAGCGGCTATCGTAGGTATTATCATCCTGTTTGCTGGCATGCAGTTTCTGAAGGGGCTTAATATATTCTCTTCTTCAGATAAGTATTATGTGCGCTTCTCTGATATTAGCGGTTTGTCAGCCTCAAGTCCTGTTTATGCTAACGGATATAAAGTGGGTGTGGTGGAAAAAGTTCTGTACGACTATTCACAGCCTAACAATATTGTTGCCGTTATGGGACTTGATAAGAATCTGCAGCTGCCGAGAGGTACTAAAGCAGAGATATCAAGTGACCTGCTTGGTAATGTAAAACTGGAACTGAAGTTCGGTCCCAACCCTATTGACTTGGTGCAGAAAGGAGATACCATCCAAGGTGGTATGGCAAACGGCCTGATGGGAAAGGCTGCTGATATGCTTCCACAGGTAGAAGTGATGTTACCCAAGTTGGATTCAATTCTGGTGGCGCTCAACACGTTGTTGCATGATTCTTCTATCACGCGTTCTGTTCATAACGTAGAGCAGATTACGTCCAATCTGGGAGCCACAACGAATGAGCTGAATCACTTGTCTTCACAGCTGAACCGTCAGATGCCTCAGATGTTGGCAAAAGTAGATGGCGTGCTTACAAATACCGAGGGCGTGACCCGTCAACTGAATGAGATGGACTTTGGTGCTACGATGCAGAAGGTGGATCGTGCCGTTGGTAATATAGAGCAGACCACAGCTAAACTGAATAGCAACGAGGGCACACTCGGCTTGCTGATGCGTGATCCCGGACTCTATGATAACATGAATGCTACGATGCGTAGTGCAGACTCATTGTTGATAGACCTGAGAGAGCATCCGAAGCGCTATGTGCACTTCTCTATTTTTGGTAGGAAAAACAAGTAAATTTTATTTTATCTAAATAATAAATGGGCTATAAAAGCCCATTTATTGTTTGGTAAGTGTCTGAAAAATAGACACTTTAATATTTACAATGCTGTTTTCTGATAAAAAAACGTGAAACACTATAAATGCCCTAAAAATAGTAAGTTACGTTAATTGTACACACATTATACGTTTTCGGGCTATTTGGAGGATTCATTTTTTTTTGCGACCTTTGCACTCGCAAGTCATAATCTTGCCATTAAAGAATAGCGAATAATAGTAAACAACTAAAAAAAACGTAACGCCTAGATGCAAAATAGTCATAAGGCGCTTTGGGACAACTGCCTGCATCTCATCAGTCAGAATGTCACGAAGCAGATCTTTAAAACGTGGTTCGAGCCAATCGTCTTCGAGTCTTACGACGAGGAAGAGAAGACCGTATTGGTGCAGGTTCCAAGTCCGTATATCTACGAATACTTGGAGCAGTACTACGTGCGTCTGATGGCGTGGGCACTTCAGAATAGTTTTAAGGCTAATGTTCGTCTGAAGTATCGTTTGGTTACCGATAAGGAGAATAAGAAGAATCAGGAGTGGGAGAGTGATGCACCAAGTGATATTGAGGCACCTCGTCCAACAACACGTGGCAATAAATCGCCTACAGTTCTTGATGCTGCTACTCCTCAGAACCTGAATCCTCAGCTGGATCCCAAGAAGACGTTTGATAATTATATTGAGGGAAACTCAAATAAGTTGCCACGCACGGTAGGTCTGTCTATTGCGGAGCATCCAGGTAAATCCACCTTTAATCCATTCTTTATCTATGGTCCTTCCGGATGCGGTAAGACTCATCTGATAAATGCTATTGGCGTGCAGTGTAAGCGTATGTATCCGCAGAAGCGTGTGCTCTATGTCTCTGCCCGTCTGTTCCAAGTACAGTTCACGGATTCTGTACGTCAGAACACCACGAATGATTTCATCAATTTCTATCAGACCATCGATGTACTGATTGTTGATGACATTCAGGAATGGGTTAATTCTCCCAAGACTTTGGATACCTTCTTCCATATCTTCGATCATTTGTTCCGCCTTGGCAAGCAGATTATTCTGGCAAGCGACCGTCCTCCTGTGGATTTGGTTGGTGTGAAAGACCGTCTGCTTACGCGTTTCTCTTGCGGTCTGATTGCAGAGCTGGAGAAACCTAATGTCCAGCTTTGTGTGGATATCCTGAATTCAAAGTGCCGTCGTGATGGCTTGAAGATTCCTATGGAGGTAATCCAGTTTGTTGCCCAGACAGCCAACGGTTCTGTACGTGACCTGGAGGGTGTGCTCAATTCCCTGATGGCCTACAGTATTGTCTATAACTCTAATATTGACATGCACCTGGCTGAGCGCGTTATCAAGCGTGCCGTGAAGGTGGACAATCATCCCCTTACCATTGATGATATCCTAGAGAAGGTATGCCAGCACTTTGGTGTTTCCCAGCAGCATGTCATCAGCAAGAGCCGTAAGCGCGATTACGTACAGGTGCGTCAGGTATCAATGTATCTGGCTCAGAAATATACGAAGATGCCGGCATCGCGTATTGGTCAGTTGATTGGCGGACGTGATCACTCTACCGTGATACACAGTTGCTCAACTATTGAGCAGCGCCTGAAGGTGGACAAGGCATTTGTGGAAGAACTGAATAGTATTGAACATTCTTTTAAACTGAAATCGTAAAAATAGAAAAGGCTGGTTAAACGAAACCAGCCTTTTTTCGTCATACATATAAATGATGCGCACAATGACTAAATTACTACTCTCTGTTCTGTTGCTCTCGTTGACGGTTGTTAAGTCGTATGCAGGTGGCATTGATGATATCCGTCAGGCATTGGAACAGTCGTCGGCTTCACAGGTACAGGAAAAGGTATTTGTTCATACGGATAACCAGTGTTATTTCGTTGGTGATACATTATGGTATAAGGCTTATGTCGTGAGGGCAGATAATCTGCAGCCCACCGATATGAGCCGTATTTTGTATGTGGAACTGTTGTCGCCCGACGGATTAGTCGTGGAGCGCCAGAATATTATCATCAACTCCCAGGGCTATACCTGCGGACAGTTCACGTTGCGCGACTCGCTCTATTCCGGCTATTATGAGTTGCGCGCCTATACCCGTTGGATGCTGAACTTCAACGTGCGTCATCACCGTTACCGCAGGGATGAGACATGGTCGTTCTATAATAAGCAGATGGCTGCCGACTATTTCCGTGTGTGGGACGGCCTCTATTCGCGTGTGTTCCCCATATACAGTAAGCCGGAGGAGGCTGGCGACTACGACGTGCGCAGTATGTACCAGCGTCCGAAGACCCGCATTCCCAAGCAGAAGAAAGAGGACCTGATAGTGACGTTCTATCCTGAGGGCGGCCATCTGATACAGGGCGTGGAAAACCGTGTGGCTTTCGAAGCCGTCAATCAGCATGGAGAGGCTGCCAATATCAAGGGTACACTTAGTGCCGATGGTATGCTGGATATGGAAATCAAGACGGAGTATATGGGACGCGGCTCCTTTACAGTGACACCATCAGATAAGCGCCTTAAGGCCCGTTTTACTTTCCATGACAAAGAATATAGCTTCAGTCTGCCAAAGGCTGAAAAGGAGGGCGTTGCCATACAACTGGAGGATAATCAGGTCACGATTCATATGCGTCAGCTGCTTCCAGAGTGTGAGTATGGCCTTTCTGTGCTGTGCAGGGGAAAGCTGAAGTATTTTACAGGTATCACAGGGTTTACTAGTACGACTAGTTCAACTAGTTTAACTAGTACAACCAGGATCTCCCTTCCCATAGATTCTTTGTCTACCGGTGTGAATGACCTGACCATCTTCGACAGCAACGGACAGATTCTGGCAGATCGCCTGTTCTTTGTTAACCGCCACGAGAATGATGGTAATATCGTGACGGCAGAGATTGATCCGACACATACCTACCAGCCTTATGAGAAGGTGGATATCCCCGTGCAGTTGGCTTCAACTACCGAACCCACGGTATTCTCTCTTTCCATCTTCGATACCAACACGGATGAGCCCACCTATAATGATGGTAATATCATGACAGATCTGCTCCTTTCCAGTGAACTGAAAGGTTTTATTGCCTATCCTGCACATTATTTTGAGAGTGACGATGCTTTACACCGCCGCCATCTGGACTTGCTGATGATGGTACAGGGTTGGCGTAAATATAACTGGATGGAGTTGAGTGATACGGCCCGTCATATGCGTTATCAGCCAGAAAAGGGTATGACGATAGAAGGTTATGTCTATAAGATGCTGAGCTTGAACGAGGTTGAACCCGATGAGATACTTAATTGGCAGGATGGGGTAGGTGTGCTGGGACGTAAGGCTGCAGGTGAGCAAGACTCTTCAGATCCTTTTGCTACAGATACAGAGAGTGAAGATGCATTATTGTCATCCACTGACGAAATCCCTGACTTGGTCGATACTTGGACGTCAGCTTCTGCTTTTGAGTATGGCTCAATAGGAAATGCCAATGACCATCTGGGTGTCAATCATGGTAATCTGCGTCATGATGTGCTGGTTGAGGCAGAACTCTCTGTCGACGGTGTCTTTGTTGGAGGTGTGCAGAAGACAGAGGGCGGACATTTCCTTTTTGATGTGCCCCCATTCTATGGTAGTGCTTATCTGAACATGAAAGCCTATAAGGAGAACGACTCTATCAAGAAGAGTATGATGGCAAGAAAGGATTCAAAGATTCTGGATGAGGATGCCTTCCCCGATTACTATGTCAAACGTGAGGTGTTCTTCCCCATGTATACCCATGATTATACCTATTACGAGAAACATCAGCCCGAGTATACTGACGAGATGTTGATTGATACTGTGTCAGAGTTTTCAATGGAGAATGATGTGCACCAGTTGCAGAATATTAATGTGAAAGGTCGTCGTCGTGGCCGTAGGGCTATTGACTGGAAAAAGCCTGCCTTTGTGATGGATGCCTACGAACTTTATAATGAGATTACTGATCGTGGACTTTCATTCGGCAAACTGGATATGCGCCAATTTCCAGTCCAGGTATGTAAATATCTGTATGGTAATATGAACCGCTATGTGAAATTCAATGTTGACGGACGTATTGACGGTTCCACTTATTATCGTAACTATTCTCCCGTTACGACGGATGCTTCAGAAGCCGAGCAGGCTGGTATCTTCCGTGCCAATCGCACCTCACAGTCGCTTTATAATAAACTGAAGCTTAAACGCCTGCAGAATATCCGCGTGTTCTCCGACTACGAACCCCGTACGGAAGACTCCACCATGGTAGTCAGCAGTCTGTCGGCAGACGCTACAGTAGAGCTGGAGACGATTCCCAATGATGGTGTTCAACCATCGTTCCGCGATCGCCATCTCATATTCCGTGGCTTTAATATGGCAGAGAGCTTCTATCAGCCTGACTATAGTAACCGCTTGCTGGATGAGAAACCAGCCGACTATCGCCGCACGCTCTATTGGAATCCTAATGCGGTGACAGATGAGCAAGGGCGTTTTACTGCCACCTTCTTTAATAATGGTAAGGAGACCCGCATACGAATGACCGCCGCCGGGGTTACCAGCGACGGTCGGTTAATGCACTCGAAGTGATTAAGATTATTTTATAAAGACCTTCTTGGCCCTATTGCCTTGGCGGATAATGTTGATGCCTGGCTTTAGGGCTTTTTGCTGTCGTCCATGCAGGTCGTATATCTCCTCATTCTGCAAAGCGCTTGGTTCATCCTGCATCGAGTAGATGCCTGTGGTATTCACAGAATGTATCGTAATCGTATCTGCCACGCTGCTGCCGCTTAGTGGGGCCAGAGCTACGGCAATCTGATAGTCGCCAACCTGATTTGTGGCACCCTTTATCGTTAGCATCTTGCTGTTGGTGTCGAAAGAGCGGGTAATACCTTCGGGCATGAGGTATGCTTTCTTCGTACCGTCAGGCAAGGTGCTGGCCTTTACCGTTATCGACTTGACGTAACGAGTCTTGGTCTCTAATTCAAACTCCTCATCCATGTTAACCGTAAACTCTTTCTGCATCAGTAGTGGCTGCATGGCATCAGGCAGATAATAGCCCAGATGAGGGGGCTGGTTGTAAGCCGTGTTCTGCCAGCAGATACCCATACGATAAGTGTGATCATGCATCAGGGTTGGCATGCGGTAGTTGCTGATTGTCGCGGTGCTGTAGATATTCAGCGTGGCATTGTCGGTAGTGCTCCATAGGATAACCTCTTCACGCCAGTCACCGAAGATATCAGCCGACAGGCAAGGAGTAGCCTTGGTGCCGTTGCATGAAGAGGGACTGCCGATATTGCCAATCGGTGTAGAACCGACTCCCAGTGTTGAACCGCCATATTTCGAGATGGTAACACCGTCAAGCAACTCGTCCTGCAAGTCACCATCCCAGTAGATACGGAAGTTCATCGCGGGTTTGCTGGTGCCAGCCTGCGTTCCTGTGATGGCATTAAATGGATTCTGGATACGGGCACTGCTGTCGAATCCGCCGTAGGCCGACCAAAATTCCTGTCCTCTCTTATCGGCTACGATATCTGCAGCACAGCCGCGTCCGTTGTCCTGTCCGCTCTGTCCACCCTTCCAGATAATCTCACCGGTAGCGGCGTCATGCATATCCCAGGCATACGTGCCTTTCTCTTCATGCACATCAAACAGTTCGAGACCGGGACGGTCTGGGTCAAGGTCGGCCAGATGGATAGCATCGCCGTGACCGAAACCTACCGCATAGAGCATCTTTCCGTCGTCGTCACATGCTGCCGAACCCCAGATAATCTCATCCTTGCCGTCGCCGTCGACATCAGCAATCGACATGTTATGGTTGCCGTTGGCATACATCGTGTAGCGTCCCAGTCCAGAGAAACACGTCTTTCCCGTATAGGTCTTTGTTGTGCCGCTGGCATCCATCACCTTGTACTGCGTTTTAGTGTCGCTCATGTGGAGCCAACGTGTCTTCAGTTGGGTGCCATCGAAATCTACCGCCCACACATAAGCATATGTATAGTAGCCGCGACAGAAGATACCTGAAGGGTTACTGTCAGGACCGTCGAGGTAGGCTGTAGCAGCCAGATAGCGCTCGCCGCGGTTGCCATAGTCGCCCTTATCGTTTTTGCCGCTACGGTCATCCCAGTTAAAGGTGCCTGCAGCTTCGCTCAGTTCTGCTTTCGCATTGCGGTTGGGGTAGTAGGCTATGGTGTGGATGGCCTCTCCGGTCAAACCGTTAAACACCGTCAGATACTCCTGTCCGCCATTGATACGACCTGCGCTGCTGCGCCAGTCCTTTGTATTCGAGGCAGCCTTTATCTTCTCGTTGGTAGCTGCTTGGTTCACGTAATTGCCTTTCCCGTCTTTAGAACCAGGAGCCGTCTTGCACATCAGCTCTGCTTTCCCGTCGCCATCATAGTCGTACACCTGAAACTGCGTATAGTGAGCACCAGCTCGGATGTTGACGCCTAAGTCTATTCTCCACAGCTTAGTACCGTCAAGTTTGTAGCAGTCTATATAGACATTGTCAGTCTTATCGCTCTGTGAATTATCTTTAGAGTTGCTGGGATCCCATTTCACGAATATCTCGTATTGTCCATCGCCATCAACATCACCCACCGAACAGTCGTTGGGAGAGTAGGTGCCGCCTAATGCCCCTGTGGCAGGACGATCTAACGTCAGCGGAAGATAATTCTTAGCCCATGGTTTCACGATGCCAGAGGTATCTACTGCCTCGCCATTCACTTTCGTCACTATCTGATATTCAGAACTGGCGTTGCCGCCCGTTGTCTCATAGCAAGTGGTATAGACATCCTTGGCGATGGCTGTGCCGTTGCGCAGAATATCGAAACGGGTGTCATCCTCATTGTCGGTGCCCAGCATGCGCCAAGAGATAAAATGCTTGCTGCTTGTTGAAGGGATGACGATGAGGCCGCGATCCAATTTCTCCATTTGGCTCGTTGGTGTGTTCTGTGCATTGGCAGTTGTGGTTGTTAGTGCCAATAGCGCAGGAACAAAAAGTCTAAGTCTTTTCATACTGTCTGATAGTTTTTTAGTAGTTATCGCCGACAAAGGTACTACCTTTTTATAATAAGGTGAGCCCTGGGAATGTTAAATCTTTTAAATTTTGTGCTATTTTGTAGAATGCTATTAGTTTTTTATGTACCTTTGCAGCGCTTCCATGGTGCTTGTGAATCGTGGATGCTCTCAAACTACGGATATATATCTAACTAAACATAAGTACTAATGAAGAAAATTTCTACGCTTGCCTTAATGGCATTTTTCTGCTGCATGAGCGCTATGGCTCAGGTAGTGTTGGGTGATATTAAGTTTAGTGTCAAGGATGGTGCTAAGCTGAATCCCACAACTGGTAAGATTACAGTAACATTCCCCGATGTTACTGGTGTTGAAGATCCCGCTGCAACATCTTTTGTATTGGAGGGTAATTTCGGTTCCGAAGAGATTCCTTTCGACGGTGTTGAGGGTACCTTTGCATCTGGTGTAACTTTCGATCTCGTTGAGTATGAGTTACAACCCAGTACGGAATACACCTTGAATATCACCTCTGTGAAAGTTGATGATGTGGAGCTCGCTGCCGAGGGTGGTTATAAACTGAACTTCAAGACTCGTGGTGCAGAGCGTAAGATGTCATGGACATTTAAACTTAGTGATGAAGTTTTAAGCCAAATTGCTGCCGAGGCAGCAGATAATGCAGATGCAGATGTTGCTAAGTATATTGATATCACTAAAAACGGAGCTGCCCGCTATTATGTTCCTGCTCGTAATTATGAGGAAATCACTCTTCCTGACGGAACTGCTTTACCTGAGACAGAGGATCTTCTCTTCAAGTTTGGCTCAAAATTGTTCTATGTCAGCGGCCATTCAGGCAACTGGGCTGATGCTATTGCTTTCAATGGAAATGATCAGTATGTGGTAATTCCTGATTGTCAAGAGGGTGATGTCATCACTTTCAATGCTAACAGGGCAACCAAGGCTTCTGAGAAAGCTCGCACAATAATTATGGCTATGGATGGTGCCGCATTGGCTCCAGAAGGTATTATTTCGTCTACAGGACTACAAGACTCTATACAACTTGGTTCTTCATATGCAAACTTTAAATTTGAGGTACAAGCTTCTGGTGACGTTAAGTTCCGAATCGGACAGTGTTTGTTGAAGTCAATTGTTGTTGAGGAAGGTCAGGAGAAGAAACCTTGCAAATACAATGTTGTTGCTGCTTATGTAGATAGTCTATCTAACATTCTTAATTTGAAGGAACTGGTTGCAGAGACTGAAGGCATCACTAGTTCAACTGTGAAGGTTACATATCCTTATTGGCTCGCAGATGCAGAGGGTAATGTTTATACTCATGGAACAAGAGGTTCTGAATTCGTTGATGTTTTTGATTTGAAGGGTGACACAACATTCATCGTTAACTATAAGAAGACTGCTTATGAAGGTTGTGTGTTCTTGTCAGAAGGTGAGGATATCCCTGGTGCTGCTGAATGCGGAAGCAACAATGCCGTTGTTCGTTCTTCAATGGGTAAGGCTGCCTACTTTGCTGAGGATGTAAATCTTTGCACTTTGCAGCCTGGTTCTTATAAGGTCCGTGCCGTGCTCTTCGATGCAAGTTCATCACCCAGCTATACTATTACGCTGACTAAGGGTGAGGGCGCAGAGAATGAGATTAATCTGACAGCTGGCCAAGTGAACTTCTCAGATGTTGAGTCTGACTTGTTTGAAATCACAGAGGCAACCAACATTACGCTGAAGGCTGGCGGTAATGATACCACAGGTCTTGACGCAATTGTCATCTACGCTTCTACTGATGCTCCTGAGGATCCCGATGGCATCAGCGAGGTTAAGGACGCTAAGAAGGTTGTAGCTCGCAAGGTGGCTAAGGATGGTCGCATCCTGATCCAGACTGCTGCAGGTACCTTTAACGCTGTTGGTGTACAGGTAAAGTAATTCAAATATAAAAATACGGCCACGAATTTCGTTGGATACAAAACCCGCGGAATTCGTGGCTTTTTATTAAAACTTATGACTAAACTACTACTATCATTATCTGCTTTTCTTCTGTCGTTGGGTGCTATGGCAGCCACTGGTGATGTGACGATGACAGTCAGCGGCATGACAACCAAGATGTCTGACGGCACTTGGAGTATTACCATTAACAGCAACGGACGTGTCAGTTCCCTGCAGCGCAAGGGAACGGAGTTCCTGTCGAGCAATGGTATCTATTTCGACTATACCACATCCGAGGGCAACAAAGGTCTTAGTCCCTCGAAGGTGACTGTTATCAAGAATACTGCTGAACATTGTGAGGTGCTCTATAGTGCCACCTCCGGCAACACCATTTTTGAACAGGGATTTATCATGCGTAAAGGTGTGCCCGGCCTTTATTCGTATGTCATTGCTACGGGTACTGCGACTTCTGCCAGCGAGCCAATCAAGGAGGCACGTGTCTGTGCCCGCCTGAGCGACAATATGCTGAATGGCTACGTGGACTGGCGCATGAACGGACGTATCCCCTCGAATAGCGAGATGGCTACTGCCGAAAAGGAAGAGAATACGATTCAGGATGCTACCTATTATCTGAGCGATGGTAGCGTCTATACTAAATATAACTGGGCAAACTATGTAGAGCGTGATACCCTGCATGGGCTGTGTGGTATGAGCAACAACTACTATGGCCTCTATAATATCCCCGTGAGCTACGAATGGATCAATGGCGGATGCGAGCGTCAGGAACTTACCGTTCATGCCACCAGTAAGTCGCCCATCACCATCCAGATGTTGCAGGGTGAGCACTTTGGCGGACAGGCTATGGTGCTGAATGAGGGCGAGCAGAAACTCTACGGTCCGTTCCTTATCTGCACGACCTACAGTAAGAATCCTGTGACCAGTGCCCGTAACCAGTGGGCAAAGGAAGTGGCAGAGTGGCCCTACCAGTGGTTCGAGAACGACCTTTATCCCCGTGAGCGCGGTACGGTGCGTGGCCATCTGAATGTTACCACGGGCCAGCGCAACGACAGCGTGCGTATTATCCTGGCTCAGGAAAAGGGAAAAGACCCTCTGACGATGATGCACGGCTATCAGTTCTGGACGCTTACCGATGTCAATGGCAATTTCGAGATTCCCAATGTGCGTCCAGGCGATTATAACCTCTTTGCCTATGCCAAGGCAGGCGAGGTGACCGATATGCTGGAGCAGGATGATATCTCCGTCGGTGTAGGCGATAATGATTTGGGTACTATCACCTGGACACCCAAGAAATATAGTGAGATGCTATGGATGATTGGTCAGAACAATCGTCGTAGCAGCGAGTTCCATTATAGTGATACCGTTCGTCAGTATGGTCTCTGGGAGCTGGTGCCTCAGAACCTAACCTATACCATTGGCGAGAGTCATGAGAATACCGACTGGTATTATGCTCAGACAAAAGACGGCACATGGACGGTGAAGTTCAATGTGGATGAGCGTCCTTCAGGACGTGCTTATCTCACCGCCTCTATTGCCGGATGTGCCAGCGAGAAAGCTACCATCGCCGTGAAACTGAACGGCACGGTGAAAGCTACTTGGAAGCCAGGCTATAAAGATGCCTCCGTCTATCGTAGTGCCGTGAATAGCGGACGCCATTATCTTTTTACCGTCGATTTTCCCTGTACAGATTTGAAGATAGGCTCCAACCTCATCACATTCCAAGCCAGTAATACGGGAGGCAAGAATGGTGTGCTATACGACTGCATCAAGTTGGAGGCTGGCGATCTTATTACCTCTGGGGTAGGGGATATCCGCGAATCTGTGGCAAGCGAACGTCCCCGTGCTTACAAGCATTTAGTGAATGGACGTCTCGTGATAGAGAAGTCTGGTCGCCGTTATTCTCTGACTGGTGCCTTACTGAAAGACTAACGCTCTACGCCTGTTCGCTAAGTAAATATATTTTAGAACTCTTACGTCCCTCGCTTCTGATTCCAGAGCGAGGGTCGTTTGTTATACGAATCAACTCGCGTGATGCCGTCGTTTTTGCCATTCCGTTGAGTTGCGCATATTCATAGACGCGCATATAACCATTCTTCCTGATAAAGTTGCGAGCGCGCTCAATACGTTCTTCCAGCGTGTATTGCTCCTGATTGAGACGCTCCTCGCCGCCGCGTTCCAAGTCGCAATCCTTGTTGATGGCTTTTACCAAGTCCTTGTCCACTTTCATCGATACGCCTGTCACCTGCAGACTCGCCGCATTATGCTTGGTGGCGTCTTCGCTGAAGTCGTCCTGCTCCTTGTTTTCGCACAGCCCAATCTTTGCATTGAAAACCCCCAGCCCGTCTATCTTCACACTGTAGCCATTAGCCAGTTCGTAGGCCAACTGTTGTGTCAGCGCGGCGAGCACGCCTTTCAGGATACTTTCAGAGAAGGCACCGTTGAGGTCGTGACAGCGTTTCAAAAACTCCTCCGTATCAAGTTTTCTCCACGTCTTCATGCGATAATAAGCCTGTGTCGTGCCTTTTCCGTTGAGATCTGTAATCTCCTTCTTGATATATTTCGCCATAATCTTTATTGGTATAAGGGGTAAAAATAATTTTTAATTGGATGCAAAGATACAAAAAATACTTGAAATAACAAATTCCACGCCATGGAATATTTGTTCCACGTCGTGAAATAATTATTCCATGCCGTGAAATATTTGTTCCACGTCGTGGAATAAAGAATATTAATGCAGATAATATCTTTATGTGAACGGGGTGGTTCAAAAACTATAGGAAAAAGGCAAAAGTTATGGTGTGGTTTTCTTGCTTTAAGTCAATAAATAGCGTATCTTTGCAGCCGAAAACTACGAATATTATTCATTTTTAAATATCAACTAAAAACAAAACTTATGAAAAAACGTTTACTTTTGGCCTTTATGGCAATGAGTGCAGCCGTTTCAGGTTATGCGCTTGAGCAGGGTGAGTTCGTCTACACTCCTCAGGGACGCTTTCAGATTGTCGGCGCCAATCAGAATGCTAACAACGCATTCGTGGATTTTACCGGTTGGACTGTGATTGGTGAGGGAAAGACTTTTGCCGATCTCTTCAACGTTAAGGCTAATGGCTTGGCTACAGGTATGAACTCTGTGGTAAGTACTGCTGCTAATGCCGGTGAGGGTATGTACTTCAAGTTTGAACCATCAGACACTTATCCCGCTTATGTTATCAGCTTCAAGATGAAGGGTGCAGCTTTGGATAATGTGAAAATCAGAATCCCTGGCGATGGTTACAAGAAGGAAGACAACCTGGTGAAGATTTCAGCTAATGAAGCTAATACATATACCTACCCATCTACTGAGGGTGAGATTATTGCTAATACTGCCGAGGAACTGACCGAAGATTGGCAGACCTTTAACTATGCCGTAGTAGGTGACGATCTTTCTCGTACATTGTTTATCTCTTTGACAACGATGGCTACCACTATCGAGATTGCCGACCTGCAAATCGCACCTGCTCAGCAGTATGCCGACCTTCGTCAGCGTGACGCTATGGTTGAGAAGATGGAAGCCTACAAGAATTGCTATGGTTGGGATGAGGCTCTGCTGGCTGATTTAGGCTATGTTGAGAATCTTGAAACTTTGAAGGCTATTGGTGATGAAAATGGTCAGGCTGACCTTGATGAACAGCTGTCTACCTGCCAGGAAATCCTTGATGAGTTTATCAAGGCAAACATGGATGACTATCTGGCTGCTAATGCGGATAACTATTTCACAACTTGGCGTACAAAACTTCAGAAGCAGTCAACTATCGGTGAGTGGAGCATTCTTCCTGAGGGGCGTGGCTTCTGGGAGCAGCAGACTGCTGTAGCACCAGATTTGGGCCACTTCTGCGGTAATAATACTTGGAACAATGGTGCTCCTGATACTCCAATGGGTGTTTATATGAAGAAGGAACTCGATCCCGGTTCTTATGTATTCGGAATAAAGAGTAGTGCTGCTATTCGTGAGGATGCTACTTCTTCTTCATGGACAAATAACGATGGTTGGAATCCTGCTTATGGTGTAGCATACATTGTTAAGATAAATGATGGTGCTGATCCTGATACAATCGTTTCTCAGATTAAGGGCTTGGATGCTGTAGACTTTACTCAGTTCCTTGTTTCTGCAAAGATTGCTGACGCTGGTACTTACGAGATTGGTTTTAAGGCTTATTGTAAGGATGCTTATAAGGAGCTGAAGAACGGTTCTGTGACATATGTTTCTAGTGCCACTCTCTATGGTAAGAACAATAATAAGTACAACCAGAAGCAGCTGGGTTACGAGACTGATGTTCGTGAGCAGATTGCTACAGGTCGCACACAGCTGACTACTGCAGGTGAGAATCTTGCAAATGCTGATTTCCTCTGGGGTAAGGACGAGCTGAAGGCTTGTGTAGATACCGTTGAGGCAAAGATTGTTGGTTATGAGGCATTGGATCAGGATGCTATCATTGCAACCTATCAGGACGATTATGCAAAGTCAACCTCTGCAGAGACTGGTTACTTGGTTTACACCATTTATCAGGAGGCTGTAAAGGATATTATTGCTGCTAACAAGAAGTTTGTTGCTGTGAACGATACTCTGGCCCTTATCCAGACTGCAATTGATGCTGCAGAAGTTGTAAAGGGTATGCGTCTCTATGAGGCTTCTACTGGTAAGGCTGATCTCCAGGCTGCAATCGATGCTGCTAAGAACGTTCAGACTCAGATGAAGGCTGCTCAGTACAGCGAGGAGAATGCTGCTGCTATCATGGCTGCTATCGAAACTCTGAACAAGGCTGTTGAGGCTTACAAGGCAGCTGTTCCTGCTACTGCAATGACTACTGTCGTTGACATCGACTTTGAGAACGCTGCTGTTCTGGACGAGACCACAAATCTGTATAGCATTGCAGGTGCTGCTGGTTCTATGGAATTCTCTAACTGGTCTACCGACGGTACTGGCAACCAGCCATTCGAGAAGGGTTACTGGAATAACGGTGAGCAGTTGTGGGCTGGTTACGTTCGCATTGGTAACGGTACTGGTACTGTAGTGTTCGATCCTACAGAGAATGGCTCTATGGGCACCAACATCTTGAGAGTTTCTTGCGATATGTACATTCAGGGTCTGAGCGGTAAGTCACTCGGCTTCTTCCTGAAGAACGAAGTAGATGGTGATGAAGGTAAGGTAGACAATGAAATCTTTGGTCTCTTCCACAATTTCTACAACTGGACAACAGAAAAGAATACTTGCGGCGTTGATGTTAACATGATTTGGGCAAAGTCTGGTGGTAGCTACAACAATGCTTCTCCTGCTGACGTAGAAGAGCCTACAGCTAATCCTCTGCAGAAGACTCACTTCGAGGTGGTTATGGACTATGGTAGAAAGTCTATGTACTGCACAGTCAACAGTATCAATGGTTCTGCTACTTCTGGTGAGGTTGCTCTCGAGGCTGTTCCTACCAAGTTCATCCTGCAGTGTAACTACAACAACAGTGATCG
>Ga0265299_10001492_pt1 | contig 26599 bp, 38 predicted proteins | sample AusTroGonzalo_MG_4_FD_193485 | JGI IMG/M metagenome (GOLD analysis project Ga0265299, IMG submission 193485) | Bovine rumen microbial communities from tropical cattle in Woodstock, Queensland, Australia - Gonzalo_02 | ecosystem: Host-associated > Mammals > Digestive system > Stomach > Rumen ... | reverse complement strand
AAACAAGCTGTAGGTGAACGTGAAGCTGAAGCAGATAAAAAGATCGGCATTGCTCGTGCACAATCACAAGCAGAAGTTGCTGAATCAATGAAAGCTACCCGTGAAAAAGAAATGGAAGTAGAACGTGTCAAAGCTGTACGTGCTGCTGAAATTGCGAAGGAAGCTACAGTGGTTAATGCTGAAGCTGCCAAGAAAGCAAAAGTACTTGAATGGGAAGCTAATAAAGAATCTGCCTTGCTTGAAGCTGCTGCTAAGTTGGAATTAAAAACCAAAGAAGCAGAAGGTATTAAAGCAGAAGGTTTGGCAAAAGCTGAAGCTGAAAAAGAAATGCAACTTGCTTCAGTTAAAGCACAAATTACCTTGGCTGAAAAGATCGGTGGTGATCAAAACTACCAAGAGTATTTGATTAAGATCCGTACTGTAGAAGCACAAGAGGCCATCGGCGTTGAACAAGCAAAGAACTTGGGCAATGCAGATATTAAGGTCATTGCAAATGCCGGTGATGTTGATTCCGGTGTTAAAAACGTCATGGACTTGTTCTCACCGAAAGGTGGAACTGCAGTCGGTGGTGCGCTCGAAGCCCTTGCAAACACATCCGTTGGTAAGGACTTATTAAGCAAAATTACGTCTTCCAAAAATGCAAAAATAGTTGGAAACGGTAACAAGGTAAAACAAGATTAGTATGAAGATAGTAGCACTCTCTGACACACATTGGAAGTTGAAAGAGTTAAAGAACATACCGGAAGGAGATGTATTCATCTTTGCCGGTGACTGGTCTTTATCTAATGGTGGCTTGTCTGATGTCATCGCTTTTGCTACATTCCTTAAGAAGGTTAAATGTACACACAAACTTGTGGTGGCAGGCAATCACGATTTCATCGGACAACAAGAACCGGCAATGGTCAAGCAATTGTTTAGTGAGGCGGGTGCTACTTATCTTCTTGATTCCGGAGTGACAATTGACAACGTACACTTTTGGGGTTCTCCGTGGACTCCGTTGTTTATGGATTGGGCATTCATGAAAGAAGACTACGAACTTGCAAAGCACTGGAATGCTATTCCAAAGAACACAGACGTTTTGATTACACACGGTCCTGCTTATGGCATCTTGGACAGACTACCTGAGTACAGCAATGTCGGTTCAGTTACATTAGAAGAACGTATTAAACAAATTAAACCGGCTATTCACATATTTGGACATATACACTGTGGGTATGGTACAATGTATAGCGACAACACAACATTTTACAATGTAAGTGTTTGTGACGATGATTACAATTTAGTTAATAAGCCAACGGAGATAGAGGTATGAAGAGGAAACCTGTATATTTAGTAGTTAACTTTGTCGTTAATGGTGAGACAGGAAACAGCAATCTTGGCACAGAAGTATTCTCAAATTATGATGCTGCCGAAAGTCGTTTAAGAGAACTGATTTTGAAATATAAGAATGCTGGATATAAGCGTCAAAGCAAACGTGTAACTAATTCACTTTGTAGTATTAAGAATTATTGCTTTGTCGATGAAAAAACTACCACAACATACGCTGGTTACATATCCCTAAAGCCTGTATATGATTCTAACAAATTAAATGAGGTACTATAAATGAAACGTATCATTAAGTTTGGCCCAGAAGCCAGAGAAAAATTATTAAACGGTGTAGAATTAGCAGCTACTGCAATTCGTACAACACTCGGTCCGCGTGGAGCAGCAGCTATTATCCACACGCAAGCACAAGCGTTTCCGTTATTAGCAGATGACGGTGCTCTTGTGTCAAAGTGCATTCAAAGTGCAGATGCAGCAGAAAACACAGGGTGCTCTATTATTCGTGAAGTAGCAACACAAGCAGATGATGGCGGTGGTGACGGTACAACGTCAGCTACTATCTTTGCTCATGCTGTTATTAAGGATGCCATTGAAGCCGTCAACAATGGTGCTTCTAAAAAGAAAGTGAAAGACGGTATCGTTGAAGCAACTAAGATTGCCTCACAAGAAATTGAAAAGCTTGTATGCAACGTCGAAACAAAAGAAGACCTACGCAACATTGCTTTCGTTTCTTCTAACGATAAAGAGATTGCCGACCTCGTAGCAGATGCCGTAGACAGCGTAGGTAAATACGGTGTGGTACAGGTAGAAGAAGGCACGATGCAAGAAACAAAAGTCATTCGTGCAAATGGTATTAAATTTGAACGTGGGTTTGTTGACCGCTTACTTACTACAGATCCTGTACGTGGTATTTTTGAAGTAAAAGATTGTAAGATTTTAATCCTCGATCATGAGCTTGATAATGTAGCAGAAGCAATCAAGATTCTTGAGCTCGCAATCACCAAGTCAGTACCAATACTCATCATTTGTAACGGATGCCGTAACGATGCAGCACTTGCTTATTTACGTGCTAACAAACAACAGTATGGTTTGAAACTGTGCTTGGTAAAAGCTCCTGGTCATGGTGACTTGAAAGTTCAGTACTTGCAAGACATCGCAGATGCAACGGGTGCTACAGTGTTTGGTACAACTACAGGCGCAGCACTTGATAAATTACAAGCAGACAAAACCAAACCTGGTTTTAACTCAGATGACTTCTTGAAATTGTTAGGTACTGGTGACGTTACTGTTAATCAACACGAAACCACTATCGTATTAAAAGAGTTAACCGAGGCTGCTTCACTCACAGCAGAAAAACTTAAAAATCAATTAGACAAAGGTGAATTGTCTGACTACGACAGAAGCATTGTACAAGACCGTTTAGCAAACTTAACAAGCGGTATTGCTTTGATTCGTGTCGGTGGTTCCACAGATACAGAAATCGCAGCGAAGAAAGTCAAAATCGATGATGCTAAAAACGCTACTGTATCAGCTAACAAATACGGTTATGTATTAGGTGGTGGTTCTGCTTACATCTGGGCGTCAATGATGTTAGGTGAACGCATTAACGATATGAGTGATGATGCTGATAAAGATTTCTTAACTGGTATGAAAATTGTTGCTGGTGCTTTGTTACAAGTAACCACACAATTGATTGTAAACTCCGGTGAGAATCCGACACAGTTCATTTCAGATATTATCAATGCAATGCACGCTGAGAAGAAACCTGTATTTGGGTTTGACGCTTTGAATAATAAGGTAGTAAACATGTATGACGCTGGTATTATTGATTCTTACCGTGTTGTACAAAACTCTCTTGTTAAAGCATTGTCTGTTGCCTCAACTGTAATCATGGCTGAAACCTTAATTACAGAAGAAGCAGAAGAAACAGACAAGATCAACTACGGTTTATTGCATAGGCAATAATGTGCGAGTAGAGGCTGCTACCATCTCAGATATTAAGTTATCTCCCGACTATCCTTTCGTAAGAGTTGTATATTTTAAGGATAGAAAATATCGGGTGGTACTAGCCTCTACAAAAGACTACGCAGTTGGTGATGAAGTTTTATTTATCCCCGGAGACGCAAGATTACCTGAGTGGTTCTTGCGTTTCTTGGGGTTCTGGGATGAAAAGAACGACTGTGGAATGTTAGGAGGAAAAGATCATGATGTTGTTTGTCCGTTTAATTATGCTGGTAACGCTAATTACTTTTCCTACGGCATGTTTGTAAAGCTCGATAACAACGAGGTAACATTACCAACAGGTGAAGTGGCTAATCTTCACGATAAAGACCTTGAAGAAAAGATTGGCATCACTTATTTAGCTCATGGTGCTCCGTATTACTTTCGTGGTGATTTCTTCTTCATGGACGTTCCAGTAAACAGGAACAACATCGAGGACTTAGAAGTTAACTACACTGAATTTGAAAATGAAAGTGAAGTATACTTCGAAGAATTTGTGGCAGGCAAACGCTTTTACGTAACACTAGACACAACGAAGTTCCACCACAATGCTCTTGGTCCTGACCACAACATATACGTTACGTCTTCGCTCTTTAATAAATACATGTTTCTTTCAAGAACGAAAAAGAACATAAAAGGCAATCTGTTTGTGAAGCTACTCGCTAAGTATCACATTGAAGACGATCTGACGAAATACTTTAAGATTAGAAGACTTGCACCGAAGGTCACACTTGAGGTTATAATTCGAAACACGGCCTTCGGTAACAACGAACAGTTACTTAATCCAGATAAAAAGTTACTAGTGGTAAGTGACGTATTTTTGGGGACCGTACCGTGGGGAAGATATATGAACAGAGATGAAAAGAAACAGTTTTGTAAGGACTTAAATTTGTCTGAACCGGAAGAGTTATGTATCGGTCCATTTGATTACCAGAAAGCAGAAGAACAGATTGCTGGTGGACTGCAAGGTGTAATCATTCGCACGTATGATAATAACAAACGTGCTGTTCTCTACAGCCGCAAGCAACGGTTAATGAGAAAACATAAATTACATTGACAACAAGAATTGTTTGTGATATAATCGTCTTATGAGTGGGATGCGAGAATTACAGCAGTTTACAATAGTAAGTGCATTGTGTGAGAAAAAATACAATGAATTATTTATTGATTATCAACACGGCGTACAAGACGCACGTGACAAAATGATAATTACTGTACGCACACTCCTCAAAGCCTTCTGTTGGTTCATGAAAAACGATCCGAAAATGCGTTTCTTCTACGACGTAGACGACAGAAACAAAGGAATGGCCTCGGAAGGCGTTACTTCGTTTGTTGAATTTACTGATTTAGTAGAACTTTGCCCACGCAAGCTACAAAAGTTTTACGTTCCACACACAATGGTTGTTGAGTACGATTGGAAAACACACGATCTTAATATGGGGTACGAACAACCGGACGGAATTGTTTTTATGGAATATAATGGTAAAACCTTCCGTGAACGTAAAGGTATATTTTGGATGAGAAACACGCTTGGGTACAATTACAAACGTAAAACCATTACGGAATCGTTTCTACATGCAATCATGAGACTGTACGAAACAGGAAGCCTGTTACGGACTGAGAACCTATACAGGGGGCGTCTTGATCCGACGCCTGGGTATAAGAAATGGGCAGAAGACTTTTGCCGAAGAACAGATGCGGGCGATGTGCCTTGCGATATAAATGCTATATTCAAATAAATAAGATGTACCCTAAAGTTTGTGAAGAGTTTATAGAGGAGTAAAATGTTAAAACAAGGAATAGTACAATTACCAGAAGGGTTCTTCCCCAAACTGGAAGCTAAGTGGACAAATGAAGATAAGAAAAGAATGCTTATCATCACTGGATTTGATTTAGGAAAAGGGTTAAGCATTGTTCAATCCATACCAGAACTCGCTGAACAAGATCAGTGCATTGCATACTCCGATAAATATAAGGCAATGATTAACCTTTATTATCCAATCATTAAGGAAGCGATTGGAACAGAGTTTGTTCATGCACGTGTTATTAGTTTGTTAAATAACGCTGCAGGTGAAGAAGAAACACCAAATTACAAAATGACATTTGTTTTCCTTTGTGATGAGAACAACAAGAATTTTAAGCTGGGCGGTATTTTTACGGGAGACACAGACCAGGGGCAGTGGGTTCCGGCAGAAGCCTTGACCGGTATGGCCGGATTGCTTTCTATGCCTGTGTTCAAACCTATGAATGAAGAAGGGTCAAAAGAAGGAAACTAAAGACGAAGCAAAGATTAAGAAAACCGTCTTTAGACGTGATGTAGAGATAGACAAAGTAGGTAAGGGTCAACGATTCATAGTTTCTTCTATCGTAGAAGGTGCATCCATAGCGTGGGATTTCGTACATGCAATGGAACACTACGCTGAAGTTAATAACGCTAAATTAGTTTTACTTTGGATGCGTGGTGTATACAAAGGGGATCACCTCAACGAAAAGGATCTTAACTATGTCAGTCCCTATCTCGCCTCTACCTATCGATTCAACTCCAAACTAGTAGCAAAAGACTTCATGCTACATCCTGCTCAAAAGTTCCCAACAACGGGTCTTCAGCAGTACGCACAATCCAACGATTCAATTATCATTGCGTCAACTAAACAGGCCATGACAGTAGTGGCTCGTCCAGTTGGTCGTACACCACATACGATTCATACGACCGGTACTGTGTCAATGCCACGGTACTCAAAGACACGTGTAGGTTGTATCGCAGAAGAAGATAATACGTTGGGTGGTTTAATTATTGAAGTTGCAGACAGTAAACAGTTTTTTATTCGTCAAATTCAGTGGATCGATGGATGCTTTGTCGACTTAGGAACGAAGTATACAAAAGATACACACGGTAAAGCCGAAGCCTCTGCAATGGTACTTGGTGATATTCATTTTGGTGATGAAGATCCATTAGCCATTGAAATAACAGAGGAACAAATAAATTTACTCAAACCAAAACGTGTTTTTCTACACGATTTAGCTTCTAATAACTCAATCAATTATCACGATGCCAAAGATTGCATTAAAAGTGTAACCAAGGCACCGGAATTTGATACACTTGAGAAGGAATGGTCGTATGTTAAGAGTGCACTTCATGACTTCAAGACGGCCATACCAAATAATACCAGTGTTTACGTAGTTCCTTCCAATCATGACGACTTTATTTATAAATGGCTGAAGGAAGGCGAGTTTATTAAGGACGCTCGTAATGCAAAATTGGGTGCTAAGCTGTTTTTAATGTCCGTTGATGGTAAGAACCCTATGGCTGAGTGTCTAAACGTTCCTGGTGTCATTTTCCTCAAAAAAGACACATCCATGAAAGTGGATGGATGGGAATGTGCACAACACGGACACATTGGTAACAACGGAGCACGCGGGTCAATTAAGTCCTACGCTATTTCATATGACAAGGCTGTTATAGGACACTCACACACTCCAGGTATCAACGGACATATATGGCAAGTTGGAACTTTAAGTAAATTTAAGCTATCATATACTAAAGGGCCGTCATCATGGCTTCATGCAAACTGCGTTATCTACAAAGGCGGTCATTCACAGATGTTAATTTTTGTAGGAGATAAATGGTATGTCGGAGAGAAACATTGAAGTTTTTGATTCTGAGTATTTACATAAGAAGACAACGCCCGTAACGTTTCCGTTATCACCGGAAATGAAACAAGTCATTCAGGACTTGAAGGACACTTTAGCAGGGTGTGCCCGTGCTACTGGTGTTGCTGCTCCACAGATTGGTGTGAGCTCTTCTATCTTGATTTATCGTGTTGGTGACTTTGTTCCACCAACCGTAATGATTAACCCTAAAATTGTTAAAGCAAGACACATGGAAGAAGAGGGTAAATTAGAGATGTGTTTGTCATATCCGGAAAAGATTTATTATATTCCTAGATACAAAAACATCACTGTATTCTATCAAGATGAAAACGGGGACTCTTATGTGCTAAAATATAAAGGGTTTGAAGCACGAGTTTTGCAACACGAAATTGATCACTTGGATGGACTTACTATCGCAGATCGTGGAGAATTACTCGATGAAGAAACTACACGAGAATTACTAGGGAAAATCGACGATGGCAAAAAGAAGGAAAACAATTGATAAAAGTGGGTTACACAAAATGCCGTGTACAGGTTGCGGAAGGCATGCTAAACTTGTAGACGACAAGGTGACAGCCTGGTTCTGTAATAACTGTTTTACAGGGAATGGGAATTATTTACGTTACCGAAAAGGACAGCCAATGGTTAAACCGTTGGAGAACATACACATTAAAGACAGGGTTGTTGGTGTCAATGGTAAAACATATATAATTACCGGACGTGAAGACGTCAGTAAAGAAGATAAGTATTATTTTTGTAAAGAAGAAGGTAGTAAAGAAATTATTGTTTTGGGAGACTGGTTTTTTGTGGAGAAGGTATGAGTGAAGCGTATGTAACGCAACTTGAGGACGAAATTCCGCAACGTGTTATTTTTTCAGGGTCTCATTGCACTGGTAAAACGACACTTTATAACTGGTTAAAAAGTGAAAGTAGTAGAACATACTACTATGTAAAGGAACACCCAATCACGTTCGCTGTGTTCCGACCTGAACCTATCAGGTTTATACAAAGACTTGGTTTTGGTATCAATAAAGAAGCAGATGATACATCACAACTTGCAATGGCAGCATATCATATGCAAACACTGATGTATCCTGAGTTTGTATCCGACCGTTGTATCGTTGACTTGCTTGTTTATGCAGAGTATTTACATGATATAGACAAGACTCTTGTTACAGAAAAGACAGTCAACTTTGTACGAGAACTTGCAGATGACTTTATTGATACATTTGAAGGCGTAGTGTTCTTTTGCAGACCTATTCCGGACGAGAAAATAAAAGCAGACGGAGTACGTGATACAGATGATATTTTCAGAAATGAAATCGACAGTCGAATGTTTGACTTTTGGTCTGATGCAGCAGCACGTATTATAAAACGTGCATCTGTATTTTCTATATCAGAACCTAATTTTCTAGACCGAACGAAACTTGTGAAAGACGCTTTATCATTGAGGGTAGATTGATGGAGTTTTTGAAGAACGATAAAGAGAAACCTACATTTGATTTGTTACCAATCGAGCTTCTTGCAGACGTAAATAAAGTGCTCGAACATGGACGAGACAAATATGGTCTTAATAACTGGTGTAAGCCAGATGGATTCAAGTACTCTCGTTGTTATAATGCTTTGTTACGTCATATGTTTGCATGGTGGCGTGGCGAAGATAACGACAAAGAGACTGGGATTTCACACTTGGCACATGCCATGTGTAATTTGATTTTTTTGATGTACCATTTTAAGAATAATAAACAAACGGATGACCGTCCTATTGGGTTCGGTAAACCGAAGGAGAAAAAGAAATGAGTAACGATAGAAATGCAGAACTTACAGTTCATGCAGCAAATAGATACGTATACAACATGGATGATTTGGCCTCGTTAAATACTTACTGTTCAGTAGGAGAAGGTCAAGTAACCACGTTCAAGGCCGGTCAACGTGTAGCAAGTGTTGACGGTTCTACACTTACAAAAGAAGCTACAGAAGCCTTAGGGTTGAAAGTAGAAGGAACAGACGTAACAGCTGGTTTTCCAGAAATCACCGTCGATAAAGCAGGAAACACCGTGCAAGTTATGTTTGGTGAATATGCAATGTCAGCGTCTGCAAAGTATGACCGCATGCACATCAGTAAAGAAGCAGCACCGACAAAAATGACATTCAGACCGACAGCCGTTAAGTACGAAATCAACAAAGATGATTTTGCTAAGTTTGGTAATACACTACAAAGCATGTATAATCCTGGAATGGTTTATCGTGTAGTAACAAACGCAAAACCTGGTTATGAGTTAGGTAATTTAGACAACGAATCTTTGCTAGGTATGTTTGGCTGCACACCTACAAAAGATGGTGGTGCTTCTGTAAAAGAGAAATCAATATCCGTATATAAATTAGCAAATGGTTTCAGTGTTAAATTAGGTAAGAACGTTCTTTACGTAATCACCATAGCTGAGCCTACTTTCAAAAACAACGATAGTGTAAACGCCCGTGTATTAAATGCTGATAACACAGGTTGGGATACTTTCCAGACGAAAGTAAATAAATGCAACGGATTTGATGCAGCAACAAAAGACTTCATGTATGAAGTAAACGATGCTGCTGGTAACGTCGTAGTAGTACCAGAACGCAATATTTTTGAGTACGCATTTAAGCAAGATCCGGTGGATTCCACCGACGGCGTAAAGATGAATCATTTCTAAGGTTGACTTTATGCCAGAAAAATTGTTTAATAAAATTAAGTTGATGTTCTTTCATGCACCGTGGTGTGGTCAGTGCAAAGCCTATACACCGACGGTACACAAAGTAGTTGTTGAGACCGGGGTTCAATTTGTTGATATAAATGCCGACGAAGATATGTCACTTTGTGAACAATATGGTATTATGAATCTTCCAGTTGTCATCTTAGTAAATGGAGATAAGAAGGTTCGTATCGACGGTATGGTCTCAAAAGAAAACCTACTTGACAAACTGAATTCTATAATGTAGAATTTGGTATATGCTCGTGGAGGCGTAAAACACAATTTGCGACTAGGCACTACCTTTCCCAGTGCCTACCTCCAAGACAAGAGCATAGCATAAACACGACGGGGTAGCTGACCCCTGCCCCGTCTAAAATTTGAAGGGGCTGTAGCTCAGTTGGGAGAGCGCATGCTTTGCAAGCATGAGGTCGTCGGTTCGATCCCGTCCAGCTCCACAGCTTTAAGGTGTCCTAGGGTAAGACCTTAAATCGTACTCATGCGATAAATGGGCGTTGGTAAACGATAGTTCCCGGTCCCTTGTGGGTTCAGACCTAAACTGAATCTGGTCCCTTGTGGGTTCTGACCTTAAAGCGGAATCTGGTCGTTTGATGCTTCCGACCCTTAAACAAAAGTTCGTGGTCCGTAGTCACCCACGTTAAATAAGGCGTGGGAACCGTCGCCCCGTATAAAACGGTAGTTTTGCCCAGATAGCTCAACAGGCAGAGCAACGGTTTTGTAAACCGTAGGTTGAAGGTTCGATTCCTTTTCTGGGCTCCAGTTTAAGTGGCTCCTGCGGTCATCCAGGGGTGGGTTCCGGGGAGTCACTCAAAGTGGATTTGATTGCGGGGTAGAGAAACGGTATCTCAGTTGGCCCATAACCAACAGACAGCTGGTTCGACTCCAGCCTCCGCTAGATTTGAAAATTTTGGCGTGGAAATTTATCTATCCTGCTCCAACTGGAAAGCAATGAAAAAGTAGTATGCCACACCTTAAAGCATATGAAAAAGTAGTTGTGGACCTAAGCCAATCCACGCCAATCATTTGATGGTTCCTGACTGACGTTATTGTCATGATGGCGAGGGGAGAGAGTGCTAAACGATCTGTGTTTACCTCCTTCAAATAAATATTAAACACAGTTATCTCCCCCAGATTTATTCTCCGGTAGCTCAATGGTGGAGCGATCGGCTGTTAACCGATAGGTTGAAGGTTCGAGTCCTTCCCGGAGAGCAACTTTAAGAGGGTTTATGCACAAGGACTTAAAGAAAATTGATATTGTGTATGAAAACTGTGAAGTAACTAGTATTCCTGCTAACAATGTTGATCTTTTTGATGTTACTTTAAGTGACCGGTGGTTATGGCATAACTGGTCGTGCACAAACAAAAAAACGAAGTCGTACATAATGGGACATACGAATGCTAAACGCATTTGGTTGTGTGCCAAATTAAAGGGTCTGTCTGAGGAAGACAAAAATTATCTACGCAAGCGGAAAGACATTACCCACATAGATGTAATATACGAAGATGGTACAAACGAATATATACGTGTACCGGAACCGTTTTATTTTGATAGCTGGTTACCTAATCCGTACCAAATAACTTACATTGATTACAACGAAGAAGATGGCCCGGATTACGAAGCTGTTGATATACGTATTGAAAAGCATTGGTCGTTGTTAAGTATCAAACAAGGAGTACTTGATTACTTACGCCAATGTAAACACGATTTTCCACGTGGCCTTTTACTTTTGTTAGAAGGTTATTGGGAAAGTTTTAAGAGACACTTTAGGTGTCGTCATAAGGATTAGTATCATGTTTGATAAAATTGAGATGTATTCAATGCATGATAAAGAAAAGGTAAAGTTAGGAACAGCTTTATCAATCAGTGAAGATGCTAAGTTGTTTGAACTTCTTGGTTTTAGAGAACGAACACTGATGGACCTTATGAATAATGAGTTGGACAAATAGATTTTGGAGACGTGGTGTAGTTGGTTAACACGCTGCCCTGTCAAGGCAGAGATCGCGAGTTCGAGTCTCGTCGTTTCCGCCATTTTCCAGTACCACGACTAGTGGGAAGCTAAGGAAAGCTCCAAGAGCACGGGAGAATAAAATTAGGCTCATTCGGCAGCATAAAAGTGACGATGGACGGTACGACTCCAGCTTAAATAAAGTACCTGTTGCCCATCTAGCCGCTAATGGTGGCTGGACCTGCGTGAGAGGAAATCAGGTTAAACTTACCTCTTAGGAGACCCGATCCTCCTGCCATGGTTAACCGGGGACCCAACATTATCTGACTGTTGTAAAAGGAGACTGGGCCACCAGGGACCGAGAACAAATCCTGGGTGGTATAGTTAATGTAGGTTATTAACCTACAACCATACCAAGTATAGTTAGTACTGAGCTGAAGGGAAAGCTATACAGGAGTGCTCCCTTACCTGGGTTTAGGGAGTCTTTATACTCCACATGCTGTACGGGGTAGAAATAGAGCAGTGATTGAGCTCATCGGCGACCCAGCCGAACCTATAGCATCCTTGGCGTGGAATAATCAACCCGGAACGCAGAGCCTAAATTGATGGATCTGCTGAAACCAAGGAGAGGGACGACCTCAATTGAGGTCAGGAGCGGTAGAACTATCGTAGCCGGATCCCTCTTAAACCCCGAATGGGTGTACAGGTAGTGCGGAATGAGCGACCGCCTCTGTTTAAGCAACACGCGGTACTGTTCGTGATGATAATAACGCTTCGGCGTAACATGCCCTTTAAGGGCTATGAGGGTAAGACGGTGCTTAACGTCAAAGTCCCTCCGAACACATTCCTCTTTTGGAGAGGTGGCCGAGTGGTTTAAGACGTCAGTCTTGAAAACTGATGTAGGGGAAACTCTACCGTGGGTTCGAATCCCACCCTCTCCGCCAGTTTTGAGGATACGTTATGGAAGCAGATAGAGCAGAATATAAGAGACAATGGCGTGCACGTAATATTGAACGAATAAAAGCTCGTGAAAAAAAGTATTACGAAGCTAATAAAGAAAAGCTCCAGAAACAAGGACGAAAACGTTCTGAAGCTTGGAGACAAAATAACCCAAAAAAAGTAAGAGCGTATCTCCTTGAACATTATAATCAGAGACGTAACTACTTTATAGATATGTTGGGTGGAAAATGCAGCAAATGTGGTTCTAAAGAGAAACTAGAATTTCATCATGTAGACCGTTCCACAAAAAAAGTAGACATAGGTAAGATTTTATCTCACGATATTGACAAAGTAGTTACTGAAATTGCTAAGTGTGTTTTATTATGTAGTTCGTGTCATCATAAAGAACACATTGCTAAGGGTGAATGGGGATCACATTGGAAACATTGTGTTATGTGCATTGAAACAGGTAAAGTATACACTTCCGTTACAGAGTGTAGCAAGGATATGAACATTAACCATCGATGTATTTCGTCAGTGTGTGTAGGTAGAAACAAACAGACCCATGGGTACCATTTTAAGTACGTAGAAGATGACTAATTTACTAATTGGATTTGCATGTGGTCTGTTATTCAACGTCTTATCCGACGTTCTTGCTAATCTAATTACAAACAGGCTCTTACACAGGACGCGGAGGAAGAAGTAGTGGCTATGGAGTTATATAAATTATTTCAGTTTGACTGGGAACCTGAAAGTACTGGTGAAGCTGCGTATATGGCACAGACAATAGAAGCCAACCGGAATACCAAAAACAGTTGGCTTAGAGCTAAGAAACAACGCCGCCAAGAAGAAGTAAAAGAGAAGCCAGCACCTTGTATTAACCGGGTATCGCTTGACTGTAGTGCAGACCCCTATTGGCAAGCATTGGAAGATAAATGGGATATTAAATGAGTAAGTTGTTAAGCCATATAAGTGTTGTTTTGAACGGCTGGCTTACCGGAGACACAGGAAGGCCATTATGTTACACCGCTTATGAACGTAAAAGCAAGTGGTATCGTTTCTTTGACACTGCAATGTTTTGGGATAAACAACACTGCCGTAAGGTATGGCTTTCCAGACGTATCCACGAACAACCTAAAATCATTTTTGCAATCTGCAGGGATGATTATAAAACAGATTTTGAATGGGACGAAGCACGTAATCAAATCGAGACTGCAATGTCCAAGCCATGTATGGATGGGTATCATTGGGTAAAGGAAGAACAGTTTCGTTGGTCTATGCCACCAGACACTGTAAAGAACTGGAAAATAAGATTACTTGCCGTAAGGAATGTAAATGAGCAACAATGCGATAAAGAAATTGGGTGATGTTTTGACACGGGTGTTGCCTATTGCTGCAATTCCCGTTATTTGGATTTTATCCGGTTGGAAACTACTTTTAGTATTCGCCGTGATATATGGCGTTGGCAATTTAATTGTTCAAATCTTAAAAGGTATTTTTGATGAGCCACGTCCACGTGAAACAGTTGGAGACCACGTTATTTACGTACACGGTTACAGTCATAACGACGGAGAGTCCCTTTGTTCTGGGCATGCCATGAGTGCATGTCTTCCTGCTTACTTCTGTTTGTTTTTTGTACAACCGTGGTGGGTGTTTATACCGTTTTTTATTCTGGCAGAATTATGTGGTTGGACACGGATACGTGTCAAAGCGCATTGGCCGCTGGATGTGTTTCTGTCGAACTTAATAGCGTTTAACTGTAACCTTTTAGCGGCCTATCTCTGGGTGGTGATATGGAAGTAGTACAATCCAGCAGAGAATTCTACAATAAATACAAAGATCACTTCACACACATTATCTCGATTGCATGCCCCGGTGATGATAGTATTGAACCGATACACGAGCGTCACCTTGTCCTTAAGTTTTGGGACATTGATAAGACGCTCAAGAATAAGTTTCGTAAATACGAAGTTGTAGACGAAGAAACTATTCGTGAAACAATTGAATTAGCAAGAGAGTGGTATCTCGAGACAATTGAAAACGACGAACCTTTCCAACTACTAATTCATTGCGATGCAGGAGTATCAAGAAGTCCTGCTCTGACCCTTGGAGTTATTTGGGGTATTAGTGAGCTTATTTTTGATGACCCACAAGATGCTTTATTATTACGGGAATGGCTTGAAGCCAGGAAAGAGTGGTGCATAACAAGGATAAGTGAGGATTGCGTAAGTTTAAGACGATTTATGGCTGGCCGGTATAATCCTGGGGTCATACCAAATCAAGCAGTACTTGGTTATTTAAGAAATGGACTGATGTATTTTCCGTGGTAGAAAAAGTACTTGATTGTTAACAGTAAATTTGTTATTATTGACCGTAGGAAGTTGTTGGAGGGGAAAGATGGAAACAATTAAAGAGTTACACGATAAATTTGTACATTACGATGTAATGAAAAAGAATTGTATCGACGAGGCAAAGGAACAGGTCTTTGAATTATTGAATAAACCAGAGTTTAACTTTCATCAGTTCAAATTAGATGTTTCTTGCATGGAAAATTTAGTGAAGTGTGCTATTACAGGTAAGGCACACGACTGGTCAGCAACATACCCGGAAGACCCACGTTGTCCTCTTAAACGTATCGATTGTTTTGCGTTTGCTAAACACGATGATATGTTATGCATATATGTTGAGTTAACTTATAAAGATGGGTCATACAATTTTGGTAACATTCCACTCGATGTTTTTGAAAGTTACGATACATTTTCTAAATGGTATGAACTTCAAGAAACGATATATAAACACAACAGAACGGTGATAGCACAATTAGTACGTCATCGTGAGAATCTTTCTAAACAGGAAGCATTCAAACAGTGGTTAGAGAGTGGACGTGAATATTTTCAAAATGGTTTAGTACGAATGGTGAATCATAATGATAACTTTTAGTGAGTTAATCGTAAACGAAAGGACAGCGTTACTAAGTTTAGTTGAAGATGGTGAAGTTATTGGTTCTGTTATGTACGACCAAGAACAAAACGAGCTCCATAATTTGTTCATTGACATAAAAAAGCGTGGTAAAGGTAACGCTGAAAGGTTATTAAAGGAAGCTCTTTTTAGATACAGTCCGAAGTATATCACAGCGTCTAAGGATTACGGTAGTGATCCGGTGAGACTAATAAAACTTTACTCGAAGGTAGGGTTTGATGTTGATAACGTTCGGATGTCGTTTAAGATCTAGAGGTTGGTGTACCAAACACACTCCCATGTCGTGCCTTCGGACGGGTAGGAACAGAGGACGTAGGGCAACGCTATCCCTAAACTGCAGTGACGCACATGTACAGGTGCTAACGGGTTTTCCCGGGGGAGAGACAACGGGAATAAATAAAATGCTCTCCACCATTTGTCTCCTTCGTCTAGTGGTCTAGGACGCCGCCCTCTCAAGGCGGAGATCACGAGTTCAAATCTCGTAGGAGACGTTTAAGGTGAGATAGCGAAGCGGTCAAACGCAACAGTCTGTAAAACTGTCACCTTCGGGTTTCGATGGTTCGAATCCATCTCTCACCAAAGATTTATTATGAGAAAAGATAACCTTCTTTATAAAATAATAGAAAGTGGTAACTACGACATCCGTAGAGATGGTACCATTTTCTCGTTAAGAACTAAACGAGAGGTTGGGTACACAGCAGAAAACGGGTATCGTAGATTAAAACTTACGTCAAAACTATATGTATTAGTGCATAGGCTTATTTATGCAAAGTACGGACCTGACAAGTTAGACCCAAAGCTTGTTATAAATCATAAGGACGGTAATCCTCTCAACAACAGCATTGATAACTTAGAGCAGGTTACACAGGGCTATAATAACTTGCATAAGTTTAGAGTTCTTGGAAATCCTCCTATCATTGGTAACAAAAAGATTACCAAGGAGAAGGCAGAAGAAATAAGAGAGCTTCGGAAACAAGGTTGGAAATATAAGGAATTGATGAGTAAATTCAAAGTATCAAAAGCAACTATTTCCGAAGTATGTAACAAAAAGATTTGGAAGTAGAAATTATAACTAAGAGGATAAAGATGAAGAAGTTGATGGTACTAATCGTGGTTGTGTTTACGTCAGTATTAGTTTATTCGCAATCACCACGTGTTGAAGTGAAAATAACAAAGGATGGATTCGGTAACACACTTCAACAAAAGGCAGTTTCTGACACTCTGCAAAAAGTATTACAGCAATCTGTTGAAGAACAACAAAAAGCTGCAGCTCAGAAAGCAGAAGAGGAAAGAATACTTGCTATTAAAAAAGAAGCTGAACCAATTTGCAAACAGATTACAAAGACAGAAGATAGTAAGTTCCTTTGTATCGTTAAAGCAATTTTCCTGGGTGGTAAGTTTCCGTGGGAAAGTGAAGCCCAGTATAAGTTAAGATTAGAAGTAAGTACATGGCCGGCAGCACAGCCATATAAGTAGTTCGGTTATTTGGCCGGATTTTATTCGGCAATTTGGCGGATATAACTCAGCGGTAGAGTGCCACTTTTACACAGTGGAAGTCCAAGGTTCGAACCCTTGTATCCGCAATTACGCGCCCATAGCTCAATGGATAGAGTGTAGGTCTGCGGAACCTAAGATGACAGTCCGATTCTGTCTGGGCGCAAATTTTGAGGTAATGCTATGCAAAGAAAGAAGTTTGATATAAATGAATTCCGGAAGTGCCCCATTTGTGGAAAGGAATTCTGGGTTAATAACTTAGCACTTCGTAATAAAGTATATTGTAGTTATGCTTGTAGGAAAGAAGGTATCCGGTTACGTTATCATGAACGCCTTGCAAGAACTACCGTAAGTGAAGAAGACGTAAAAGCACTTACAAACATTAGTGTAGCACTTGCTGCTGTTCGTACACCTACTGAAAATGGTCTTGCTACAACATTCGGTCTTAATCCTACTGACCGTGCACTGTTTGAGCAAAAATACTCAGGTAAAATTGTACTTTCTAAACAGATTGACAACAACCTAGTGTGCATTTTCAAAGCAGGTGAAAACAAATTCTTCTGGAAGTCCTTTTTTGGGACACGGAAGATGCTGGAATCCGTTAAAACATTCGATAATTTTGAAGACGTACAAAAAGATGTAGTGAAATGTTTTAGATAGGAGCGAAAATGACTTGTATCGTAGGGATGTTAAAAGATGGGGCGGTCTTCATGACAGGAGACCATATCGGTACAGACGGGTATGACGTGGAAGTTCAAAAACGTTCCAAAGTATTTAGAAACGGAGAGTTCGTGGTCGGTTACACGGACTCTTTTCGTATGGGACAATTGCTTGAACACATGTGGGAACCACCGAAGAAACCTAAAGAGTGTAAGGATATTACTGCATTCATGGTTAAACATGTTGTTCCGTCGTTAATTAAAGTGTTTGACGAAAATAAATTCATTCGTATCATTGGGGATTCCGATAATGCCTCTCGTAGGGTGAACGGTCAAGCATATGGTGGTGAATTTCTGATTGGTTACAGAAGTCATCTTTTCAAAATTCAGTCGGACTTCTCAGTACTTGAATGTGTTAAACCGTATGATTCCATCGGGGCAGGTGAAGATTATGCAAAGGGTGCATTTGAATTACTTTACAATAAATCAATCCTGTTTGATGGTGAACCAGAGGAAGTTTTGAAAGACGTTTTATTAGCTGTTGAGGGGCAGTCTGCCCTAGTAAAAGTGAACTGGGAAGAGTTCAAAGTACTCAACACTAAAAAGTAGTTGACAAAGCGTTTTAACTATGTTATCATTTCTTTAACAAACCACCCGGGCGTACGCATTTACCGACGGTGAATGAGGTGCCAAAACGGGGTTGCAGGTAGTTCTCGAGACACTGCTTGCACGTCCTTATCACTTCAGCGGGTACTAGGAAGTGAATGAGCAGGGCAAAGTGTTAGGGCTGCATTCTTGCTTTGGGAGCAAGCGGTCTGGGTTCGAATCCCAGTGTCCTGAAATGAATTTGAAGTGCTTACTAGCAGTTCAATAATGAGTGAAACCTCATGTTTATTCATACGTTGACTACAATGCGAATAATTGTAGGAGCAAATGGCGGTGAAACTCCGACCTCCTGCTGTTAACGAAATGTTACTACACGGTAAGCGTGATTACCGGTTAACAGTTATACGTCCGATGGCTCATCTCGGTGGCGAAACGATGGCAAAGCAGCAACACAAGATGGTAACTTGTGCATTGAGGGTGGCTCACAACCCAGGCTGATAGTGAGTGTAGTAAAGTTATCTATCATATTATCACCAGACTCCGGGGCATAGTACCTTATGTAGTGGCTCGCTGCTACCACAGGAGAGTCGAAAAGCAGCATAGATTTGACAATTTCCGGTGATGCGTTCTAGCACCTCGTGACATGACCGGACGGGAAATGGGCGATGTAGGGGCCAAGGCTGTCCTACACTTCCATCTATTTTGAGGGACTCTGGCTCTCCCAATACCCAAGAAAACCAGTACGCTTTCAAGGCTGCCCTTTTTATGACTTCCCCTATTAGTCATTGTTTTGGGTTCATTGAGAGTTTGCCAGTACTCAATACGCCGGAAACTGGTACAGATTTGGAGGTAGAAAAATGTACGAAGCATATGTTCCGCAGGAGATATTCTTAACAAAGGGTATTGGTCGTCATAAAGAGAAGTTAGCAAGTTTTGAAGAAGCATTAAGGGATGCTAAGATTGCAAAATACAACATCGTTCCAGTTTCTAGTATTTTCCCACCAAATTGCAAAATCATTACAAAAGAAAAAGGGGTTGCCAAGTTAAAAGCAGGGCAAATCCTTCACTGTGTTATCAGCAGAAACACTTGTAATGAACCACATCGTATGATCGCAGCTTCAGTTGGTGTTGCAATCCCTACGGATAAAACCCATCACGGTTATTTATCTGAGCATCACTCCTTCGGTGAAACCGACAAGAAAGCCGGTGACTACGCCGAGGATTTAGCAGCGTTGATGTTATCAACAACGTTAGGGTTAGACTTTGATAACGACGCCACTTGGGACCAGAAAGAACAAATCTGGAAAATGAGTGGCAAAATTGTCCGCACCACAAATATCACTCAATCAGCCATCTGTGCAGACGGTGTTTGGACAACAGTAGTAGCCGCAGCAGTATTTGCTGCATAAAATATGTTTTGCTCGCCGTATAAAGTTGGAGATATAACAGACTTAAAAGTTGTCAAGGAACTCGCAACCATTTTGGATAAGGGTGAAGTTGCCGCAGGTATTTCCTGTGGCGTTGGTCCAAACGGTCATGATTGTCTGGTAGTGAAAACTCCAGTACAACTGGTCTATATCTACAGTGGCGATACGATACAAGCTGGAGAGGGTGTGATTGTCATCTGTGGATCAAAATACAGGAGATAGTTATGTCAGCATTCGTTAAAGTCTTTTACAGGGGCGATACAGACGAGGAAAAAGCAGCAGCACTTGAAAGTGCATTAAAATCCTTCAAACGCAAGGTGGAGCGTGAAGGCACGATCAAAGAAGTTCGTAGACGTGAGGAGTATCAACCACCATCTGTTGTAAAACGCATGAAACACAAAGAAGCGATCAAACGGTCGAAGAAGATGGAATCCAAACGGCGTAGATTTAACAGAGATTACAGGAAGTAAAACTAGAGGCCCGATTCAGGGCCTTTAGTATCCGATAGAGAACTTGACTTTGTGTAAACAATGGTGTACAATTTAGTACGGTTTATGTTATGGAGGAGGTAGAAAAGATGTTCAGTCGTCGTACAAAAGAAGAAAGAAAAAAAGCACACGATCATGTAGTCGCACTTTGCAGGAACTGTTTAGCCACTGGTTACGGCGTAACAGAGATATTAAGATATAAAAGGGAAAGGGAATATGGTCACACTAGAAATTAACAACGTTCTCACACGCATTGTGGGACCATTACCGGAAGACATACAGCTTCTTATTCGTGAAGCATGTTCTTATTCAATTCAGGGTGCTGAGTTTTCCGTCTACGGGTCACGTATTTACTGTCCACAATGTCGTAAACAAACCAAAGAACCTACCACCGAAGAAATGTTTGGTGCTGGGTATCCTACGGATGGTATGATTTACCGAAAATGCTTTACCCATGGCTGGGTTATTCCAATCAGTCTTTGGGACGGTAAAAATTACCTATTTAATCGTACAACAATGTCGTTTCCCACAGGTATTATCACACGTGTTGTGAGTGTACTTAAGGAAAACAACATTCCGTATACGTTCAAAGACCTCAGAATGGCACCTATAACGCACGAAATGGCTTGGTATGGGTATGACCCTAGACCTTACCAGAATCGTGCCGTACAAGAGGTTCTGAAGCGTTCCAGAGGCATTATACATGCTGCAACAGGTACTGGTAAGACCCTTATTATAGGTCGCTTAATTGCAAAGACTAGTATTAACACACTTGTATTAGCTCATACGAAGTCAGTATTCAACCAGATTTATAACGATTTACACAAAAATCTTCGTATTCCGATAGGTAGACTTGGTGATGGCGAGGTAGACGTTAAACGTATTACAGTAGCCATGCCGTTATCCTTAGTGGAAACAGTGGATACCTATAAACGCAAGCTCGTTAAAGGTGTGTGGAAGAACGTAAAGACAAAAGTGCAACAGGTTAAACCCAAAGCACGTGAATTACTTATGAACACAGAGATGTTGCTGGTAGATGAAGCCCATCACATTTCTGCGTCAACAGTACAGATAATTGCTAACTCTTGTCCGAACGCTTTTTATCGTGTAGGTGTATCTGCTACTCCGTGGAGAGATGACTTGTTAGACATCTTGATTGAGTCGCAGACCGGTCGTACCATTTACAAGTATTCTGCTACTGATGCAATCCGTTCCGGTTACTTGGCACGGCCGTACATCCACATGATTAAATTTAAGCAAAATAAGCAACCAAAGTATATTACAAAACAGGTACTTAACAAGAAAACAAAGGTGATGGAAACCAAAACCGTTCAAATGGAATATGCAGACCTTTATGAACGCTGTGTCATTAACAATCAGTTACGCAATCGTTTGATTGAAAAGATTGTACGTGACAGATATGCAATGGGTGAGTCCGTCCTTGTTATTGTGAAACGGTTGCAGCATGGAGAAAATCTTCATGCGTTGCTAGAAGATTTGGACGACCATATACGTTATGTAAACGGTGAGGACGATCCAGAGTTTTTACAACAAACACTGAATGACTTAGACCAGAAAAAGATACGTGTCTGTATCGCTACTGGTATATTTTCAGAAGGTGTCGACATACGCAGACTAAACACTGTAATCAACACTACTGCTATGGACTCCTCAGTCGGAGCCATGCAAATTGTTGGTCGTGCTTTGCGTAAAGTTCCCGGTAAGGATGTCGTTCATATTTTCGACATTGCTGATTACGGGTGTCGTTGGTTAGGTGCACATGCCGATAATAGGTTGAAAATCTATCGCACTGAACCAGGGTATCAAATTATTGAGGAGTAGGTATGTTGAGTCCGGCTGAGGTAAAATATCTACAACAAAGGTATACCGAACTCGTTGAAAATTGTCCACTCTGCCATGGCAGAAAGGCTTTTTGTCAATGTAAGTATGCTTTTCAATTTGAATATGCTAAAATAAAAGCAAATATCCCTATGCAACTTCGTACGTTTGTGATGGACGATTTTACACACCCACAACTGAAGAAGCAGAAAAAAGACATAATGGAATACGCAGAATCTTTGGATAGTATCGTCGGGATAGATAATCTGTATCTGTGTGGAAGCAAAGGTACAGGTAAATCTGCCGTCGCTGCGTGGATTTTAGAGGAAGCATTACGACGCAAAAAAAGCGGGTATTATTTTCACACGCTTTATGCTGCAAAAGTAGCTGCTACCAAAGTCTGGGATAAAGAAACACGTAATGACGTGGATTGTTTAGCATTGAAAAACGCCGACGTTATCGTAATTGATAAAATCGGTGAGGGAACAAATTTAACAGGTGTTACGTTTGAAGAACTTCGTGAAGTACTCCGTGAAAGAACCGAGTCTTCGAAGGTCACGATATTTGTAGGTTCTACACATGCAAAGAACTTAGTAAGTAGTGAGGGTGATTTACTTGCAGTGTGCAACTGTCGTGAGATTTCCTTTTCAGGGTTTAATTATAAAACAGAAGTGTTGAAAAAGATTACCCCTAAAAAGACGGAGCTTCCACAAATTAAAATAAGTCGAGGCAAGGGGGGTAAAAAATGAGTATCTTTGAAGACGCTGAAGATAAGTTAATTATCAAACTTGCCCGTGAAGAGCAGTCACTGTTAAAAGCGTTGGATAAAGGTCTTGTAAGCACAGCATTTGAGAAGGATGAAAACCGCAACCTGTTTTTAGTTTTGAAACGATTTTATTTGAAGTACCACAAGTTGCCACTTCCGGACGAATTGATGTTAGCAGTACAGACCGACGGTAAAGCCACAAAAGAGCAGAAAGAAAAATCTACTATTTTGTATCAGGTCATTTTGGCTGCACCGATACCGCAACAAGATGCAGACGTTTTAATTGATGCTGTTATTAAAGTTTACAAGGGTAAGAAATCACGTGAAGTAGCGTTAAGACTGGCAAAAGACGGTGCCGATACAAACATCGATGAAACCATTGATACGATGGTCAACGATTTGACTAAATTACGTAACATGGGTACGACCGGAGAAATGGTCGTTAACTACAAAGAAGACGCATCGGAACGTATTAACAGATATAACGCTGTAAAAGCAAGACAGCAAGACACTGGGTTGTACTACTGTTTTCCTACACTGAACAGAATTACAGGTGGGCAGGATAACAAGACATTATGGGTTGTTCGTGGTGGCCCAAAAGCAGGTAAATCAACAGCTCTTATTAACATGGCAAATCATGTAGTAAAAACAGGGAAGAACATAATTTATTTTTCTGCCGAGGTTAATAAGGACGTTATTGAAAGACGTTTGGACGCCATTAACATTGGTGTACCTATGAATGATATTAAACGTGGTACACTTAAAGAAGACGAAGAAAAGCTTTACATTGACTGGTTGACTAAAAATGACCCGACACGTGGTAACTTTATTATCATCGATAAGGGTAACATGACAACCGATTCTATACGGGCAACAATCCGTGATATTAAAACTACGATGCCGATCCACTTGATTGTGGTTGACTACTTAGGTTTAATTCACCTTCCGTATAAGACAGAGTCAAAATGGATTGAGGTGGGTGAGGTTTCAAAAGAACTTCGTGCCATCGCTAAAGAAGAAGATGTTCCTGTGCTCACTGCACAACAGACAAACAAGCAGGGAGATACAGCGAATGCTCAGGAAATTGACCGTACCTGCGACTTGTTGTTAGATATTAGCAGGGATAACCCCGATGAGGATACAATGGCCGGTGCCGTTGTTCAGGTAACAGCTAAAATAGTGTATTCTCGTGATAGCGGTCTAGGGGAATTTCCGCTTGAGGCTCAGTTTGCGTATAGCATGCTTCAAGAAATTCAATCATCGTTCAGTGCACCTGACGAAGTATAATGGAGTTAATATGAAGAAAGTAACAGTAACAAAAACACCGACGTTAAAGCAACAAATTACTACTAAACGTGCTGAAATCCGTGACATCGTACGCGTCATGGCAAACAAAGCATCATACGAACGCATTGCTGAGCTCAACAAAAAGCTCTCTAACGCACTTCGTGAATTATCGAAGTTGGAAGTAAAAGCCAACATTACAGTGGCTTAATCTAATAAGGAGGTATTATGGGAAAGGTTGTAGTATTTGATCTTGACGGTACAATTGCTTTGTGCGACCATCGGCTGCATTTCATCTCTGGTGAGAAACGTGATTGGGACAGCTTTTACAAAGCATGCGTTAGTGACGAACCGAACTGGCCTGTGATTCACACGCTTCGTTCGATGTCGACCGTAGGATACAAAATTCTTATTCTCTCTGGAAGGTCCGATGAAGTCAGAGACGATACTCTGCAGTGGTTAAATCACTACGGTGTAATATGTGACGGCTTGTATATGCGTCAGGATAAGGATTATACGCCAGATGACCAACTGAAAGAAAAGATGATGTTGGATGCACAGGCAGAAATGGGCTTCAAAAAGGAAGACGTTTTGTGCATTTACGACGATAGACAAAAAGTCGTTGACATGTGGCGCAGAAACGGGTATACTTGTTTTCAAGTAGCAGCAGGGGACTTCTAAATGGCTGATGAACACTTGATTCCGTCGAACATCTTAGAGGTGTTAGATCATTACGGTATTGAGTACAAGCCATCTGGAAAGTTGTTTTCTACTTGTTGTTTATTTCATCACGATGATACCCCGTCCATGATGATTTATCCGGAGACAAACAGTTATTACTGCTTCGGATGTCACGCATCAGGGACACCAGAAAACATTGTGATGCACAAAGAAGGGTGCTCGTACACTCAAGCGAAAAAACTTCTTTACGGGGACGGATACGAATGGTTCGATCTGCGTAAGAAGACAACCCAAACCGCTACGGTTGACATGAATATGTTGTATACCGCATTAGGTAATGGGTTAAAGCAACAGTTACGTTTGGTAAAGAATGATGTTGAGAAGTTAAATAAACTAAAGGGTCTTTTGGTGAAATACTTGAAACACGGTGTGGAACCAACCAAACTATACGAATGCTTGATGGAAATACAAAGTGTCTAAGGAGACGCAAATGGCTATTAAAAATGGCGATAAAGTGTTTTGGAACGAAGACGGAGTCGTTTGTTCTGGGACAGTAGAAGCAAGTGGTGATGCTTGTTGTCTGGTAAAAGTTTTTGACTTATTTACCAGACTTAAGATAACCGATGAGCTTCATCTTAACAAGGAGGACGTGAAATGATTATTGAAGTACCGCAATCTGTTGTAAACGATGGTAGTGGAAAAGACTTAAAATTTGACACCGCTGCGTTTCAGTTAACAGAGGAAACAATCAATGAGCAATCAATGAAAATTGCTAGTGCCTACTCTGAATGGGCATACGTGGCTGCCAGACTTCGCAAGAATCTACTCGATTTAGAAAGACAGTACAATGACTGGGAGCCAAAAGCTGTCGCTGTGGTAGAATCTGAAGCAAAACAAGCAGGTATTATTTTCAAATCTGAGAAAGCAAAACAAACTGCTATGTTCAACCACAAAGACGCTACTGGTAAATACGACTACGCCGAAGTTGTTTTGAAGTACGAAAACAAAAAAGACGAATTGACGTATTATATCGATTTAGTGGAGACCGGTGTATTAAAACCGTTGTCCATTATGAAAGACATGATCGTCTCTATCGGTGCAAATATTCGTGCCGGTATGGGCGTTCAAACGACAGCTGTATAACAGGGCACTCGTTATACAGAATGGAAGATGTGCCAACTTAAATACAGGAGAAAATAAACTATGTTTATACCGAAAGCTAAATATGCAAGTCCAGAATCAATCGCCGATGGCGAATACACAGCTAAAGTGGAGCGTATCCGCTTAACAAAAACAGGTGATTCAGTTATGTTCATCTGCTCAATTACCAATGAAGGTTTTGACAACATGGAAGTAACTGGGTTCGCCCGTGCAGACTGGAGAAAACCATCCGGCCGTACAACTGCGAACTTGCTACAATGGTGTAAAAATCTTGGAGCAAACATTGTAGAGGGTCAAGAAGACCTTTTTGACATCGATACTTTGGTCGGTACACAATGCCGTATCATTGTACAATCTTACATTAAGAAATCCGATGGATCACCAGCGGTAAAAGTAAGCAACATCTTACCGTTGAGCAAAAAACCTATTCCTAACCCGATGGCTACAAATGCCGCTCCGGTAGCTGAGGCTCCTAAACCGAAAGGTGTGTTTGTAACAAACGCACAAGCAAGACAAGACGCAAAACCTACTACAACGCCTACATATACGAATACAGCACAAGCAACACCTGCTGCTACGACTAATGTAGGCGTTGTAGTAGGTTTTGC
>Ga0265299_10001490_pt1 | contig 26610 bp, 22 predicted proteins | sample AusTroGonzalo_MG_4_FD_193485 | JGI IMG/M metagenome (GOLD analysis project Ga0265299, IMG submission 193485) | Bovine rumen microbial communities from tropical cattle in Woodstock, Queensland, Australia - Gonzalo_02 | ecosystem: Host-associated > Mammals > Digestive system > Stomach > Rumen ... | reverse complement strand
GGTAGGTTGTTGAGGATAGCGAAGGCGCGGTAGAGCTGCTCCACGAATATGAGGCGGACCATCTGGTGCGAGAATGTCATTCGGGAGAGTGACAGACGGCCGGGTACGCGGCTGTAGACATCGGGCGAGAAACCATAGGGGCCACCTATTATGAATACCAGGCGCTTGGTGGATTGTGACATGCGTTTCTGGAGCCACTGAGCCATATCGGGCGATGTCATCTCGCGGCCCTTGTCATCGAGCAGATAGACATCATCGGAGGGCTGCAGCAGCTTAAGTATCTGTTCTCCTTCACGTATCTTCTGGGTGGCGGCATCCATGCTGCGTGTGTTGCGGATATCGGGTATGACCTGGAACTCAAACTGGCAGAAGTGCGTGAGCCGCTCTACGTATTGGCCGATGCCCTCTGAGAGCCACTGCTGGTCTGTTTTTCCTACCGTAATAAGGAGAATTTTCATACTTGTGCATGCCTGTTTCCGGCACGAAGGTACAGAATCTATTCTGATTTTGGTCATTTGGAGGATATTTGTTAAGTTTGCGCCTACTTTCCCGTTGGGAGAACTAAACAGAACCTGAGAAAATGTACGAGAGTCTGCAACAGTTGGATACTCTTTCAATCAATTTCAACAGGACAGGAAACTGGCTTCTGTTGCTGTTCATGGCAGTGGTCATGTACGGCGTTGCGCTTGGTCTCAAGCCTCAGTTCTTCAGGGGTGTCTTTAACCGTCCCCGTTCACTTTTCATTGGTCTGGTATGCCAATGGGTGATCCTGCCGCTGGTTACATTCCTTATGTGTGTGCTGTTGCGCAGTATCGTTCCGCCGTTGGTGGCCATGGGTCTTATCCTGGTGGCTTCATGTCCGGGTGGCGCGGTTTCAAATTTCATGACTTCATACTCCAAGGGAAACGCAGAGCTGTCAGTTCTCATGAGCACGATATCAACTCTTGCGGCTCCCATATTCACTCCCATCAACTACGCTATCTGGGGCGGTCTGTATGTAAAGTACATGGATTCCCGTGCAGGTGAGGTCCTTCGTACGCTTCAGGTTCCTCCCATGCAGATAGCTCTTACGGTTATCCTGATAATAGGAGTACCTGTCCTTCTGGGACTGATTACCGTGAAGTTCGCACCCAATGCATCGGCCAGACTCAAGGAGATCATGAGACTGGTGTCAATCGTGGTGTTCGTGGGTGTGGCAGCAATGATGTTCTCACAGAACATTATCCTTTTCAAGGAATATATTGGTTACATCTTTATAATAGTCCTGATTCATAACCTTCTGGGCTTTGGGATAGGATATTCGGCTGCCACTATAGGCAAGACTCCTGTGAAGGACCGCCGTGCCGTTACTCTCGAGGTCGGTATCCAGAACTCCGGGTTGGGACTCCTGCTGCTGTTCAATACAGGTATATTCCCGCCCGAGGTTGCCAAAGGCGGAATGGTATTCGTGACGGCGTGGTGGGGTGTATGGCATATCGTTTCAGGTCTTATCCTTGGAACCGTTTTCAGGTTTACGGGATTCGATACCGGCGAGCTGTCTAAGTTTTTACATAAGAAATGAAACAGAGAATTCAGGATAAGGATCCGTTATATACTTTTCTAAAGATTTTTGTTGACTGGTCTGTCAGGAGTTCCTACAGGAAATACCAGGTAGAGGGAACGGAGAACATACCTACTGACGGCAGCGTGATCTGGGCGGCAAACCACACGAATGCGCTTATGGACCCGATGGTGCTTCTAGCAACATCCAGGGGACGCAAGGTCTTTGTTGCCAGGGCGGACATTTTCAAGAAGAAGTGGGCACGTAAGGCGTTGTATTTTCTGCGTGTGATGCCTATCTACCGTATCAGGGACGGAATCAACGCAGTCAAGCATAATGACGAATCCATTGCACAGGCTACAAGCGTGGTGCTGGATGGCGTGCCTTTCGTGATATATCCCGAGGCTACCCATCGTGCCAAGCACTCACTGCTCAAACTGAGCAAGGGCATATTCCATATCGCCGAGTCGGTGATGGCCAACTCCAAGGACGGTAAACCTGTGTATGTATTGCCTATCGGTATAGAATACAGTGATTATTTCAGGTTCCATAATAACGTCCTGATAAAGTTCGGAAAGCCGTTCAACGTATCGGAATTCATCAGTCAGCATGCCGATGAGCCTCAGCCGGTGGTTATGCTCAAGATGCGTGAGATGCTGTATGAGAAACTGGCTCAGGAGATAGTGTTCGTGCCCGATGATGAGGATTATGACGCCATTTGGGAGTATGCAAAACTCAAGTCAGACAATCCGGACTATTTCAGGAGCACGCTCAAGGAGATAGAGTCACGTGAAGGAAAGAAACTGAAAGGACTCCTCGGGAAACAGGCTGTAGACAAGGAAGCTGTAGCTCAGGCTCTGGCCTTGAGGGAGAACAATCCGGAGGAGGCGCGTGAACTGTTTGCCAGTGTTGACTCTCTGCGCTTGTGGAGAATCCAGAACGGAATATCAGTATACTCTATAGCGAATGACCAGAGCGGTTTCATTGTATTCCTTAAGGCTCTGCTCATGCTTCTGGGACTCCCGTACTACCTGTTCTGTGCAGTTGTAGGAATGATAAAGTGGATACCCACTACGCTGATACTCAGAAACGTAAAGGATGATGCATTCTATAATACGGTCCGATACGGGGTACGTCTGGGATTTGCCATTCCCGCACTTATAGTATGGACGTTGGTGTTCTTTCTCTGTTTCAGCTGGAAGATTGCCTTGGCGCTGCTTGTGCTGTCACTCCCGTCACTCAAGTATCTGTATGATTTCGGCTCGTTCTCACGTCGCGTAATCTCGGATATCCGGTGGAAATTCCGTAAGAAACGCGCTCCTAAATCAGATTTTTGAATAGAACTCTACATAACGGGCCGCCACTTTGACATAGTCATGGTGGCGGCTTATGTATTCAACAGACTGCCGTTTGAGTTCAGAAATGCGCTCAGGGTGGAGTATGAGCTGTTCCAAGGCATCGTATACACTCTGCTCATCGGGTTGCACATTCACTATCGGACGGAGTTCATTCTCACCCAGAATGTCATAGTTCTCGGGCTCACCGCCTCCTATGACAATGATACCCTTTGACATTGCCAGCAGGGAATTCATTGAAGGGGTGTAGCTGTAGAGCTGGTCAAGTATGGCGTCGCTGCCGTCCATCATGTGCTGGTATTCATCAAAGGGGACACCCTGTGCAATCTTAAGGTCCAGCAGGTCCGGGTATTTCTGTTTCAGTGCCTGGGCGGCCTTGAGCATGATGTCAGTGCCCTTGTATGCCGAACGGCCACGGCTTATGCCTACAAACAGTTTAAGCGGTCCTCCATAGAAGGATGTGCGGTATATCTCCGGGATCCTGATGGGGAAGGGGATGAACTGCATCTTGTCCCGTATGGGGCGCCCGTCACGTCCGGGGGCGGTGACTTCATTGTATGTGGCCCAGTATTCATACAGGCCTGCCGGTATTCCGTCACAGTCAGAGGTGATGGCCTCCGACAGTCTCTGCTTGGGTGTTCCTATCCATTCGTCACGGTAACGCTGCGCCTCGATGTCACTCCTTTCCTTGTCACCGAAATTAAAGTCGCTGTACCGCAGGGGCTTGATGTCCGTGTTAACGCTCACCCAATAATAATCAATGCCGAATGCTCCCATCACCACCTTCCTGTTGTGGCGGCGCAGATATCTGTAGATAGGCATGATGCGCTCGGCCTTAAGCTCCAGGAACATGGGGTTGATAAGCTGTACCACGTCATATCCGCGCATCCGGGGCAGAGCCTTGATGAGTCTCCATAGGAATGAGAAACTTTTGCCGGGAGTACGGCTCAGGTCTATGTCACGGGGATAGTCTTTCCAGCCGTCGCCGTCACTGGCAACCGTGACCTCATGCCCCAACTCCCTGAGTCCCTGGGCCAGGGTGTTGTGAACGTTGCTGTATTCGCCAAGCAGTAGTATTCTCATATGTAGAACCTCTCTATTAACCGTAAAAATGTGAGACCTGTCATATTGCGGGACAGCAGTCTGTAAAGAGTGAAACCGAATGAACGGTTTCCCTGCAGAGGGTATAGTCCCATATCCCTCAGGGCATCCTTCTGGGCCGATATCACGTCGCGCCAGTCATCACGTCGCAGAGTGCGGCGCAGATGGTCCATGGCAAGGGTGTTTATCTTGCGGTCAAGGCCTTCATGAGGCTGGCTCATGTGCTCGCCACGGAATGCTACCAGATGGGACAGGGCCTTCAGCGTATCGGCCTGTCTTGCCTCAATCCTGGAATGGGAACTCTCCATGATGATGGAGCCTTTACGGATGCAGTAGGCATAAACCGGGTATTGCGTCTCAGAGTAGCGTTGTGCCAGATACATCATCCTGGGTGTGAACTCCTCATCCTCTATGTACGCATTCTCCATAAAACGTAATCCGTGACTCCTGATGAATGACGTGCGGATGAGATAACGGCATGCGCTGCCGTAAAGGTCATGATCCCTCATGTAAGCGGAGCCTGTTACCGGCCGGCTGAAGGCGGGCTTTCCCTTTGGTGCTTTCAGGCAGTTTCCGCTATCCTTTACACGTATCATGCCGAATCCTATCAGGTCTGCGTCAAGTTCCTGCATGGCTTTGATGCATGGTGTCAGCGCCCCGGGGTAATAGATGTCATCGGCATCAAGAAAGGTGATGATATCGCCCGATGCGTTGTCCATACCGGCATTACGGGCGCCTCCGAGCATTCTGTGCGGTATGTCTATGTATCTGACCGGCAGTCCTTTTACGGAACTAAGGTCAGGATTGGATCCTGAACCGTCATTTACCACCACAATTTCACAGTCACAGTCCTGGCTTAGACTGTCCCGGGCTGATCTGATGGCCCTTATGAGCAACTTCCAGGTTTCCCGGTCGCCGTCTGGATTGTAGTATGGTATGATGACAGATACTTTCATTTGTACTTTCTTATGCTCAGGATTGAACAGATGGTCATTGTGCCCAGCAACGTTGCGGCAAGAACCTTGATACGGTTCCTAAAGGATAAGCCGGAGCTGTGGATCCCGGTTATGCGGGGCCTGAGAGAGTTGAGTTTAGAAGCCTGGGCTTTGATATAATCTCTGTCAGCGTCCGTGCATCGGGCAAGGTCTATAAGGAGGTTAAGGCAGACGCTCCAGAGCCGTATGCGGCAGGGTATGCCGAATCCGTCCCGGGTTATGGAGTCAAGTAACCGTATGTTATGCCTGAACAGGGGTTCCTGATTGTGGAACCTGTATCGGAGGGTTATGCTGCCCTCAGACTGATAGTAGAGGTAACAGCCTATGTCTGAATATCTTACCGTGCGGCATGCCTTGATGATGGCGGGGCATATGGCGGCATCCTCAAAGCTCTCACCGAGCGGGAACCGGATATGCTCGAACAGGGTTGCCCTGAACAGCTTGTTGCAGGCGTAGCAGTGGTTGTATCCGCCGCTCTCAATCCAATGTGTGAATACCTGCGGTCCTGTGGTGTCAAACGGGACGAACTGTAGGGTGTGAGAGGCGGGTGAGCTCCAATGGACGGCAACCGGAAACTCTACAAGGTCAGTATCGGACAATGCCATAGCATACTCCAGATTGCCTTTGAGCGTGCCGGGTGCAAGTTCATCATCGCTGTCTACAAAGGAGAGCCACTGACCGGAGGCCGATTCTATACCGGTGTTGCGGGCTGCGCTCAGTCCTCCGTTGGGGCGGTGAATGACGCTTATCAGGTCATGTCCGGCAGCCAGGGTATCGCAAAGGGAACTGCTGCCGTCGGTGGAGCCGTCATCTACAAGTATGACCTCCATGTCGGCGACATCCTGTGACAATACGCTCTCCACACATCTGCGCAGCGTGGAAAGGCTGTTAAATACTGGAATTATGACCGATATACTTGCCATCTGTCAGTTCAAAAACGCAAATTAAGGTACTTTATTTCAGATTCTGTATAATTTTGTAGTAGTTATATCGTTTAGAAGACGTGACAGAAGAGAGAACGGAACGGGAACATGAGGGTCAGGAGCATTCCGATGCTTATGACCGCATAATCAAATACACTGGACTGTTTGGCGGCGTACAGGGTGTCGTCACCCTGATAACTGTCGTCAGGACCAAGCTTGTGTCCATGATACTGGGTCCTACCGGTTTCGGAATCAACGAATCATTCAACAGGACACTCAATCTGGTAAAGAGCACCACTGACCTGGGCATTCCGTTCAGCGCAGTAAAGAGCATATCGGAGTGCAGGGACTCAAGTGAGTCAGGCAGGATGGATGAGAGCGTTCTGGTTACCAGAACCTGGGCTCTTCTGACCGCCATGGCGGGTATGCTGCTGTGTATACTGCTGGCTCCGGCTTTCAGCTATTGGGCCTTTGACGGTGACCGGGGTTACACGCTCTCTTTCCTGATGCTGGCACCCATGGCTGCATTCAGCGCTGTGAACGGTGGTGAGACTGCCATAATGAAGGGAACCGGAATGCTTGGCGAGTTGGCTCGCAGCCAGCTTATTACGGTTGTGGCTACGCTCTGCATATCAGTGCCGTTGTTATGGAAGATGGGACTGATGGGTATAGCTCCGTCTCTGGTGCTGGTCTCATTCGCATCGATGGTGATTACCTGTGTTTTCTCATTCCGCAGGTACCCTTACAGGGCTAAGCCTTTCAGCGTTGCCACCCTAAGGAAAGGGTTCGGAATGATAAAACTGGGCGTCTTCTTTACCATTACGTCATTCTTTGGTGCGGGAGCGTTCTCCGTCATTGCCAATTATCTCATGAAATACGGAAACGCGGAGATTACAGGAATATACAGCGCGGGTTACCTGCTGATATCATATCTGGGGATGTTCGTGTTCTCGGCTATGGAATCGGATTATTTTCCCAGACTCTCTGCCGTGAATCAGGACAGGACAGCGATAAATGATCTTGCCGGCCGCCAGATGGAGGTGGCAATACTTTTGATGGCACCAATGGTGGTGGGTTTCATAGTATTCCTGGGGCTGATTGTGAACCTGTTGCTTACCCCACGGTTTATGGAGGCTGTCCCTATGGCCCGCATTGCGGCTGTGGGCCTCATGTTCAGGTGCATTACCCAACCTCTCTCTTATATCTCACTGGCCAAGGGTGATTCACGTACTTTCATGTTGCAGGAACTGCTCTATGATGTGGTTTTTGTGGCTACGGTGTTAGGTTTCTTTGAACTTGGAGGTATTACCATGACAGGTCTGGCTCTTACGGTTGCCGCCGTCATGGACCTGGTTATAGTCTACTCGATAACACATGCCCGTTACGGGGTCGTACTCTCATGGCAGGCCGTAAAGGTCCTGCTGATTCAGATGCCGCTTATAGCTGCCGCCTGGGTGGTGGTTTGTGAAGCACCGGGTGTGTGGAACTGGGTTGCCGGCATTCTCCTGCTTGCCGTCTCTTCATACTATTCGCTTCATCATCTAAAGAAGCACACATCATTCATCAGGTCCATTGAGGACAAGGTGAAAAAAAGGTTACGCTCATGAGCAGAGTGACTGTTCTTGTGGCAGCCTATAACGCTCAGGATTACCTGGGCGAGTGTCTGGATTCTCTTGTGGCTCAAACCCTTAAGGATATTCAGATAGTCTGTATTGATGACGCTTCGACAGACCGGACGCCCCGGATTCTGGAGGACTATGCCGGTAGGGACAGCCGTATCACCGTGATCCGGTGCGATGTCAACAGCGGACAGGCTGTGGCCCGTAACAAAGGCATAGAGATAGCTGACGGAGATTACATAACAATGCTTGATGCCGATGATCTGTTATCGGCCGATGCCCTTGAGAAGGCGGTTTCCGTACTTGACTCCAATCCGGAGACAGGATCCGTGCTGTTCAGGCTGGTAAAGTTTGACGATAATGGCGAATATCCGTATCCCATGCGTAGCGACAAGAGCGTGTGGACGGGGCAGGAGGCTTTTGAACTCTCTCTTGACTGGTCAGTTCACGGACTCTACGTATCCAGGACCGGACTCTTCAGGAAATGGCCATATGACACTGCATGCCGTCTTTACAGTGATGACAACACCACAAGGATGCACTATCTGGATTCCGGGACGGTGAGAACCTGTGACGGAATCTACTATTACCGTCAGTATCCGGAGAGTATGACCAACAGTGTCACGGCGCGCAGGCTTGACCTGCTTGAGGCCAACACCTCAATGTCCCGGCAACTTAGGGAGATGGGGCAGGAACGCCGTGTGATTGCCATGTTTGAGAAGGAACGCTGGATCAATCTTACGGGAATAATAGGTTTCTGGCTCAAGAACAGGGAAATCCTGGATGCTGACAGCGCAACTGACAGATTCAGAGAGGTATGGCGTGATGTGGACAGGACCCTTCTGCCCTTAAGGCTGAAAATGAAACCTGGATATATGCCCTGTCGTACATTCCGGGCATATTTTCTGCAGGTCAAATTCTACTTCTGTTTGAGGCGGATGTTAGGAAAATAAGTCTTATCTTTGCTATTTAGAATTCTATAATATAAAAATATATGGACGAACTGTTAGGACTGGTTACTGCCAAAGCTCAGGAATGGCTGGGCAGTTCATTTGATGAGAAAACACGTGAGGAGGTGAAAGCCCTCCTGAATAAAGAGGACAAGTCAGATCTTATTGACGCATTCTACAAGGATCTGGAATTCGGAACAGGCGGTCTGCGCGGCATCATGGGCGCAGGTACCAACCGTATGAACATATACACCGTGGGTATGGCTACCCAGGGTCTGGCCAACTATCTCAACAAGAACTTCAAGGAGCGTAAGGAGATATCAGTCGTAGTGGGACATGACTGCCGTAACAACGGACGTCTGTTCGCCGAGACCGTTGCGAACATATTCAGCGCAAACGGCATCAAGGTATATCTGTTTGATGACCTGCGTCCCACACCGGAGGTATCATTCGCCATCCGTTATCTGGGATGCCAGAGCGGCGTGAACGTGACCGCCAGCCACAACCCCCGTGAGTACAACGGTTACAAGGCATACTGGGAGGACGGCGCACAGGTGCTGGCTCCGCATGATACCGGTATCATTGATGAGGTTGCCAAGGTTAAGGTTCAGGATATCAAGTTCAAGGGTAACCCTGACTTGATCAAGATAATAGGCGAGGAGGTTGACAAACCCTACCTGGATGCAATTGAGGGTATCTGCATAGATCCCGCCCTGGTTAAGCGTAACCATGACCTCTGCATCGTATACACTCCGCTGCACGGATGCGGCCGCGTTATGATACCGCGCTCTCTCAAGCAGTGGGGATTCACCAACGTGAACTGCGTTCCCGAGCAGATGATTCCGGACGGCAACTTCCCGACCGTGGTATCACCCAACCCCGAGTATCCTGAGGCTCTGACCATGGCTCTGGCCCTGGCCCGCAAACTGAATGCCGACGTGGTTATGGCATCGGACCCCGACGCTGACCGTCTGGGTGTGGCCTGCCGTGATGACAAGGGTGAACTTACCCTTCTGAACGGTAACCAGACCGCAATGATTTTCCTCTATTACATCATAACTCAGTACACCAAGCTGGGCAAGATGACCGGTAAGGAGTACATCGTGAAGACCATCGTAACCACTGAGGTCATAAGCCGCATTGCAGAGAAGAACAACCTTGAGATGTTTGACTGCTACACCGGATTCAAGTGGATCGCCAAGGTGATTGCCGATGAGAACGCCAAGGGCAAGCACTACATCGGTGGCGGTGAGGAGAGCTTCGGTTTCCTGGCTGAGGACTTTGTACGTGACAAGGATGCCGTATCGGCCTGCTCGCTGATGGCTGAGATCGCAGCCTGGGCAAAGGAGAACGGCAAGACTCTCTGGGACCTGCTGCTGGATGCTTATCAGGAGTACGGATTCTCACAGGAGGGTGCCGTAAGCGTAGTAAAGCCCGGTAAGAGCGGTGCCGATGAGATAAAGGCCATGATGGAGCAGTTCCGCGCCAACCCTCCCAAGACACTGGCAGGTGAGAAGGTGGTTCTGATCAAGGACTTCAAGCTGCTCAAGCAGACCGATGCCGCCGGTAAGGTAACCGACCTGGTTATGCCGGAGCCGTCAAACGTGCTGCAGTACTTCACTGCCGCAGGTGACAAGATATCGGTCCGTCCTTCTGGTACAGAGCCCAAGATCAAGTTCTACATGGAGGCAAAGCTGCCTATGGCTGACAAGAAGGATTACCTCAAGGTTCAGGCTGAGGCTATGAAGAAGATTGATTCATTCAAGAAGGATCTGGGTATCTGATTTATAGACAATGATTTTTATGAAAAGGATAGCTGTTTTATCTATGTTCCTGACACTGGGGTGTTGTGCATTGGCACAGCCTCAGCGCTCGTTTTCCGTGTGGGATGCCGGTAAGTCACAGGACTATCCGTTATACATGGTGGACAGTCTTTCATTCCTTGATGACGGATCCATGCGTATCTACACGCTGGACGGAAATGATACGCTTGTAGTCTGGAATATGGACAGCATTACGTTTGCATATCCGGAAATCGTCTCCACAAACGTAAGGAGCGATGAGGATATCAAGGCGGAATTCAAGAGCGTGACCATCAAGTCTACAAACAAGATATACAAGAAATTCGGCAAGCATAACCCGCTCATGGGACACAAGTTCGGTGCCGATCCGTTCGCCATGGTGGATGGTGACCGTCTGTACGTATACATGACAGATGATCACCTCTATGACTCCAACGGAAACCTGATCAAGGAGGGTTATGCCGATATCCGCAATATCAGCATAATCTCGTCCGATGACCTGGTGAACTGGACCGATCATGGTGCACAGCCCATAGCCGGCAGCAAGGGACCGGCCACCTGGGCAAACAACAGCTGGGCTCCCTGCGCAGCGCACAAGAAGATAAGCGGTAAGGAGAAATACTTTTTGTATTTTGCCGATAACGGAAGCGGAATAGGTGTGGTAAGGGCCGATTCCCCCTGGGGACCATGGGAGTTGCCGCAGGGTATGAAACAACTTATTTCACGCAGCACTGCCAACTGCGGTGACGTGGCATGGCTGTTTGACCCTGCCGTATTCATGGATACCAAGAGCGTAGGTTATCTCTATTTCGGCGGAGGTGTTCCGGACGGTAAGGAAGCCGATCCCGGTACTGCACGTTGCGTGAAACTGGGCACAAACATGGTCTCAATAGTAGGTACGCCCCAAAAGATCAATCCTCCGTTCCTCTTTGAGGATTCGGGCATCAACAAGATAGGTGGCAAGTATATGTACAGCTACTGCGCCAACTGGACCGGTAACCAGGAGAGCCAGGGCGGTCCCGGTGCGGCATCGATCGCATACATGATATCGGACAATCCGCTGGGCCCGTTCACTTACGTAGGCAAGATATTTGACAATCCGGTTGGAGCCAGTTGGGCCGGTGGCGGTGGAAACAACCATCACGCCATCGTGGAGTTCCAGGGTAAGCATTATATCCTGTACCATACCAGAACCCTCAAGAGCGCCATGTCTACGGACTATCCTGTACTCAGGCAGAAAAAGGAGGACGGCGGTGCGGCTGATGCCGAGCTTCGCAGCACCTGCATGAGCGAAATCCAAATTGATGAGACTACTCCCGGCATAAAGTATCTTCCGGCATCCAAGATTACAGAGGATGGTGTAGAACAGCTCAAGAACTTTGATCCCTACAGGGTGGTTCCCGGCGCAACCATGGCTTGGGAGGCTGACGTGACCACAGAGTTCCATAAGGGTACAACCCCTAACAACACCTATTGTACCGCCGAGATGGTACCGGGCTCATGGATGTGCATATCCAAACCTGATTTCAAGAGGGGAGCCGTGGGCTTCACTGCACAGGTAAAGGGCAGTGGCGCTATCAAGGTGTGCAGCAAGAACCCCACCAAAGGCAGAATTTATGCCTGGGTAGATGTGCCTGAATCAAAAAATTACATTACAGTGACTGTTCCGCTCATCATTAAACCCACAGGGGTGGTTGATGATCTGTATTTAGTATCCAGCGGTAATTTGAGTATCAAATCCTGGTCTTTCTTCTGATAGTATATGAAATCCGTCAAATCTGTTTTTATTGCATTGTCTGCAATCGTAATTCTCCTTTCGGGATGTAACTCTCACCCCGACAAGGTGGTTGTGCGCATCATAGCTACTACCGATGTGCACGGAAACATATTTGACAAGGATCTGATATCGGAAACGGAAAGGGAAGGCTCTCTTGCCAAACTCTCATCTTTCCTTAAGAAGGAGCGTGAGGAGTACAGGAATGTGGTTTATCTTGATGCAGGTGATATCCTGCAGGGTGCTGTTGACGTATATCAGGATATAACGGCCCAGTATTTCAGGCCTTGTCTGGCATCGGAAGCCTATAACCTGCTCGGATGTGACGCTGTGACTATGGGTAACCACGATGTACAGGCCGGACCTTTGAGTTGGGACAGGTTCCTTGAAAATGCCCGATTCCCTATGCTGGGCGCCAATGTATTCGTAGAGGATACGGTCAGATACCTGCCGCCGTTCACTGTCATAGAAAGACAGGGACTCAGGATTGCGGTTCTGGGACTGACTACAGACCTGGTGGCTTATTCTGTCCCGCAGAACAGCGGCTCCGGTCTGGAGATACACGGTGCGTTGGAACAGGCTGAGTTCTGGGTTCCGCAACTAAAGGACAAATACAATGCCGATGTGGTGATAGGACTGTTCCATTCCGGATTTGAGAACGGCAGGATGGATGATGCCGGTGTCTACGAGAACATAACAAGGAAACTGGTTCATGAGGTTCCCGGTTTTGATCTCGTCATTTACGGACATGACCATGTTGCACGTTGCGTCAGGGAACCTCTGGGTGAGGGTGATACCCTGCTGCTTATCAATCCCGGTCCATATGCCCGTAATGTTGCAGCCGTAACCCTTACTGCCGATTACACGGTTTCGGACAAACCGGTAGTGACCGTGAGCGGTGGACTGGAGGATATCACCGGACAGATTCCGGACAATACTTTCCTTCAATCCCTGTCAGGCTGGTATGACGATGTTCGCAGCTACGCTGATTCCACTCTGGGCAAGATAAAGACTCCGTTGGATAACAAGGGGGCTCTGTGGCGTACGCCTACAGGTATGGAATACGTCCATTCCATCCATATGCGCTTTTATGGTGCGGAGGTGTCTTTGGCTTCACCCACATCCACCCGGGATTATTATCCTGCAGGTGATTTCAGCATGCGTGACGCTTTCAACGCGTTCCAGTATGACAACAACCTGGTCTCAGTCATGCTGAAGGGCAGTGAGATCAAGGATATACTTGAGTTCTCGGCCAGCCAGTTCTATAACACCGTAAAGAAAAAAGGTGATTCACTGCTCAAGACCAGAAAGTACAGTGACGGAACAACGGGTCCTGAAACCAATCCCAGCCGTTTCATTACGGCCGCCGGTATTGATTACACAATTGACGTGACTAAACCGGCAGGCAGCCGGGTAAATATATCCTGTATGGCCGATGGCAGTAAGTTCGATCCTGACCGCAGGTACCGTACAACGATTAACTCTTTCTTCTATGCCGGACAGGAATCGACACTGTTTCAGGCTACCGGTATCCCGAGAAAGAGCATGCCCGGCAGACTTAACGGAGTGTCACCTACGGATATAAGATATTATATGCTGACGGATTTTGCACTGAATGGCGAGACCGGTATCAAGGTTACTTATCCCACTCACTGGAAACTGATACCGGAGAGCCTGGTTCAGGACTGTCTGGCAAATGATACAGTACAATTTTCTTTTATTCACTGAACGATAAGGTTTTATGATTATGAAGAAATCAATAGTTTACATTTTGATAGCAGGAACGGTGTTGTCACTGTCGGCCTGCAAGTCAAGTCAGAACGCCTATAAGCAGGCGTATGAGAAGGCAGTCAGCGGAGATGAGGCCAAGACTGTTGTAGAAGAGCCGGTTGTTGTCAATGAGGCACCCAAGGCTGAGGATGTATCGAACGTATCGGTACGCGAGGAGAAGGTGTCTGTGGTATCCGGTGACCAGGATATAAAGGCGTACGGAATAGTATGTGGCAGTTTCTCTCTTAAGGCCAATGCCGATGCTCTGCGTCAGCGTCTGATTGATGACGGTTACAAGGCTGTCGTAGTGGTGAATGAGGCCGGTAAGACATACCGCGTTGTATGCGCCAGCTTTGACACCAAGGAGGAAGCTGTTGCCGAGCGTAACAATTTCAAGGCCAGATATCCTGAAAATCAGGACTTCCAGAGCGCCTGGATTCTTTACAGGAAATAAGCGTTGGGACGTATTCTTGCTATTGATTACGGTACCAAGCGTACCGGAATTGCGGTTACAGACCCGTTGCGTATAGTTCCGGGCGGGCTTGGAACTGTGGCTACGCATGAACTGCCGGCTTTCCTTGCCTCATATATGGGCAGGGAGCAGGTGGATATAATAGTTGTGGGATATGCCACCAACATGAACGGAGAGGATTCGGCCAGTATGAAGCAGATCAGGCCGTTTGTGGACAAGCTGCGCAAGCAGTACCCGGACAAAAAGATACTGATGTTTGACGAGCGTTTTACATCGGTCATAGCGCAACGTGCCATCCTGGAGTCCGGCATAGGCAAGATGGCGCGCCGCAACAAAGCACTCGTGGATGAGGTGAGCGCCACCATCATCCTGGAGTCATTCATGGATTCAAAACTTTATAAAGAAATATGATTTTACCTATCTACACATACGGCCAGAGTGTCCTTAAGAAGGAGGCCGAGGAGATTGACAGCAGCTACGAGGGATTGCAGCAGCTGATAAAGGATATGTTTGAAACACTCCGTAAGGCAGAGGGAGTGGGCCTTGCCGCTCCTCAGGTGGGACTTCCCATCCGTCTTGCAGTGGTTGACCTGGATGTGATATCCGATGACCAGCCTGAGTTCAAGGGTTATTTCAAGACTTATATCAACCCCTATATTGAGGAGACTGACGGAGCTCTGATTCCCTATGAGGAGGGCTGCCTGAGTTTTCCCGGCATACATGAGAAGGTGAACCGTCCGGAGCGCGTACGCGTAAGCTGGATGGATGAGAACTTTGAGGAGCATGACGAATGGTTTGAGGGATTCCCTGCACGCGTGCTCCAGCATGAGATAGACCATCTGGACGGAAAGTGTTTCATAGACCGCATGTCACCTTTGCGCAGACAGATGAACAAGAAGGCTCTCAGTTCCATTGCTGCCGGCAAGTTCAACTGTGACTATAAGGTGAGGATTCCCAAGAAATAATGAGAATAGGGCGTACCCTTCTTGCGGCGTTCACGGTGGCCATCGGGTTGCTGTGTACTCCGTTGCATGCACAGATCAATACCGATCGCATGATGCAGGTGGGACGTACCGCCCTCTATTTTGATGATTACGTACTCTCCATACAGTACTTCAATCAGGTCATAAGCGCCAAACCTTATCTGTACGAACCCTATTTTTACCGTGCTGTAGCCAAACTGTCACTCGAGGATTACCGTGGTGCTGAACGGGACTGCAACAGCTCCATAGAGCGTAACCCGTTCGTGGTGAACAGCTATCAGGTGCGAGGACTGGCTCGTGTATATCAGGAGCGGTATGACGAGGCTGCGCTTGATTTCAGGACAGGACTTAAACTGGACCCTGAGAACCGTTCGCTGCGTCATAACCTGATACTCTGTCTGGCCCGCAGCGGCCATAAGGATGAGGCAATCCTTGAGACCGATACCCTTATATCGTCCGCTCCGCGTTATGCGCCGGCTATGGCTATGCGCTCGGACCTGTTATGGGAACAGGGTGACAGTGCCGCTGCCCTTGACTGGATGGAGAGGGCTGTTGAGGTGAACAGGTTCGATCCCGTTATGATTCACCATCATGGAGTGATGCTGGCACGTATGGAAAGGTATGAGGAGGCTGAGCAGGATCTGGACCGTGCCATCTCCCTGGATCCTACCAGTTCAGGTTCCTACATAACCCGTGCCATGGTGCGCTATTTCCGAAACAATCTTAACGGGGCATTGGCTGATTATGACATATCGGTAACGATTGATCCTGCCAGTGTCATAGGCCATTACAACCGTGGTAACCTTCGTGCTCAGATAGGTGATGACAACCGTGCTATTGAGGACTTTGATGTGGTGATTGAAGCAGAGCCCGACAATATGATGGCTGTCTATTACCGCGGCCTGCTGCGTGACCAGACGGGCGATTACCGTGGTGCCGAGCAGGATATAACCAGAGTCCTTGAGGAGTATCCGCAGTTCATACAGGGCTACCAGATACGCAGTGAGGTGCGTGAGAAACTGGGTAACCGCCGTGGAGCTGAAGAGGATGCCATGGTGGTGCTCCGTGACCAGAACCGCCGTTTCAACAACGCAATGGGTTACGCATCGGACTCAGACAAGGAAGAAGACGGCAAGACCCGTGAGAGGTCGGACAAGAACGTACGCAATTACCGTAAGATTGTTGTGGATGAGAATCTGGAGAACTCTACCGGATTCTCGAGCGAGTATCGCGGAAAGGTTCAGAACCGTAATGTGGATGTCCAGTATCTGGAGGCATTCCGTCTGACTTTCTTCAGGGATAATCAGAAGGAAGTGAGCAATGTACGCTACAGCAAGACGGTCGATGACCTGTACCTTTCAGGGTGCTTCATGTCAGAGCTGTTCCTTGAGAACAAGGAGGTGCAGCTTGATGAGAGACAGATCAAAAGACTGTTTGAGGATATAGACAGACGTACGCTTTCACTTAATGTCAATCCCGCATGTCAGTTGCTTTCAAGAGCGATGGATTTCTATCTGCTGCAGGACTTTGACAATGCGGAATCCGATATGGACAATGCCCTTTCACTTGATCCCGACAATTGGGCAGTCTGGTTCTGCCGCGCTCAGGTAAGGGCCCGTCAGATAGAGATGCGTAAGGCGGAGCAGGTGATGGACCTGCAGCAGGGACACTCAGGTTTGAGGGATAACGCTGCCGATGCGGGATATCAGTATGTGATCAAGGACCTTACCCGTGTGATCGATATGGAGCCCGATTTTGCCTTTGCCTATTACAACAGGGGTACATATTACGCCAGAACCAATGACCTGCATGCCGCACTGCAGGATTTTGACAAGGCCATTGAACTGGATGCGACCATTGCGGAGGCATGGTATAACCGTGGACTTGTCCTGGTCCTGATGAACCGTATGGATGATGCTTTTCGTGACTTGAGCCGTGCCGGCGAACTTGGCATATACTCAGCATATAATATCATCAAACGTTTCTCAAAGTCTGAATAAATTCCTAATTTTGCGGACTTAAAATTGAAATATATAATAACAACATGATAAAGATTACTTTTCCCGACGGCTCCGTACGCGAATATGAGAGCGGCGTAACCGGTTATGAGATTGCTGAGAGCATCAGCCAGAGACTGGCACAGGATGTGCTGGCCTGCAGTGTAAACGATCAGATTACCGAGCTCAACCGCCCCATAACTACCGATGCTACCATCAAGCTCCACAAGTGGGAGGATGAGGAGGCCAAGCACGCATACTGGCACACCAGTGCCCACCTTATGGCCGAGGCTCTGCAGGAACTCTATCCCGGCACACAGTTCGGAATCGGTCCCGCCATCGAGAAGGGATTCTACTATGACATCATGCCGCCTGAAGGCGTAACCATCAAGGAGAGTGATTTCCCCGCCATCGAGGCCAAGATGAAGGAACTGGTCCAGAAGAAGGAGAAGCTGGTTCGTGAGGAGATCTCAAAGGCCGATGCACTCAAGTTCTTCGCTTCACGCGGCCAGAGCTACAAGAACGAGCTCATAGCTGACCTGGAGGACGGAACTATCACCACCTATACACAGGGTAACTACACTGACCTTTGCCGCGGACCGCACCTGGTTGACACAGGCGCCATCAAGGCTATCAAGCTGCTGGCTACATCGGCCGCATACTGGCGCGGTGACGAGAAGCGTCCGCAGATGACCCGTATCTACGGTATCACATTCCCCAAGCAGAAGATGCTTGACGAGTATCTGGAACTCCTTGAGGAGGCCAAGAAGCGTGACCACCGCAAGATTGGTAAGGAGATGGAGCTCTTCATGTTCAGCGACATGGTGGGTAAGGGCCTGCCCATCTGGCTGCCCAAAGGCACAGCACTGCGTCTGCGCCTGCAGGACTTCCTTTCACGTATTCAGAAGCGTTACGGTTACCAGCAGGTAATCACTCCGCATATCGGTTCAAAGCAGCTCTATGTGACTTCAGGTCACTGGGATCATTACGGCAAGGACAGCTTCCAGCCCATCACCACTCCTGAGGAGGGTGAGTGCTATCTGCTCAAGCCTATGAACTGCCCTCACCACTGCTGCATATTCAAGTCACAGCCCCGTTCATACCGCGACCTGCCTTTGCGTATAGCTGAGTTCGGTACCGTATACCGTTATGAGCAGAGCGGTGAGCTTCACGGACTGACCCGTGTACGCAGCTTCACACAGGATGATGCACATATTTTCTGCCGTCCTGACCAGGTTAAGGGTGAGTTCATCCGCGTTATGGAGATCATTGAGATCATCTTCAAGGCTCTGAACTTTGACAACTTTGAGGCTCAGATATCACTGCGTGACCCCAACGACCACGAGAAATACGTAGGTAGCGATGAGGTTTGGGAGAAGGCTGAGCGCGCCATCGTTGAGGCATGTGAGGAGAAGGGTCTTAAGGCAACCGTTGAGTACGGTGAGGCTGCATTCTACGGTCCTAAACTGGACTTCATGGTTAAGGATGCCCTGGGCCGCCGCTGGCAGCTGGGTACCATCCAGGTTGACTACAACCTGCCGCAGAGATTTGAACTCGAGTATATCGGCTCAGACAACCAGAAGGAGCGTCCGGTTATGATTCACCGTGCTCCCTTCGGCTCAATGGAACGTTTCGTTGCCGTGCTCATTGAGCATACCGCAGGTAAGTTCCCGCTCTGGCTCACACCTGACCAGGTTGCCATCCTGCCTATCTCTGAGAAGGCCAATGATTACGCTCATGAGGTTCAGAAAATGCTGGAGGACAAGTATGAGATCCGCAGCTTCGTGGATGACCGCAACGAGAAGATAGGACGTAAGATCCGTGACAATGAGGTCAAGCACATTCCTTACATGCTTGTAGTAGGTGAGAAAGAGGCTGAGAACCGTGAAGTTAACGTACGTAAGCAGGGTGCCGAGAACCTTGGAAACATGAAAATTGACGAATTTGGTGAAAAAATTGCCAATGAAGTTAATTCTATGATAAATAAATGGTAATTTTGCGCCCGCTTGGAATAAAATATTAAGATAGGTATAAGAGAAAAATAGAGAAACCTTATAACAGATTCTGAATGAAGAAAGACAATTTGAGTGATCAGTTTCAGGTCAATGACGAAATCCGTGCCAAGGAGGTTCGTATAATCGGAGAGGGTTTTGAGCCCAAGGTGGTCTCACTTCGTGAGGCTCTTCAGATAGCTGACAGCATGGAGTTGGATCTGGTTCTCATATCACCCAATGCAGTTCCGCCGGTATGCAGGATCGTTGATTTCTCCAAGTTCATATACCAGCTTAAGAAAAAGCAGAAGGAGGCCAAGGCTAAGCAGGTCAAGATTGACGTGAAGGAGATCCGTTTCGGACCCCAGACCGATGATCATGACTACAACTTCAAGCTCAAGCACGCCATGGGATTCCTGCAGAACGGTGACAAGGTTAAGGCATATGTGTTCTTCCGCGGCCGTTCAATACTGTTCAAGGAACAGGGTGAGAACATCCTGGCACGTTTTGCCAAGGACCTTGAAGAGTACGGAAAGCAGGAGCAGGCACCTATCCTGGAGGGAAAGCGTATGACGATATTCATATCTCCCAAGAAGGGTGGAGCCCCCAAGAAGGCTGACGCTGCAAAGCAGGAAGAGGATAAGGAATAAAAACGACTGCTACGCTCCGGCATGGTGCGTACAGTTATAAATAACAAACAAAATTTTTAAAAACAATGTTGAAATCAAAGACTAATTCCGGTTCTAAAAAAAGATTCGCTCTTACCGGATCGGGCAAAATCAAGAGAAAGCACGCTTATCACAGCCACATTCTGACAAAGAAGACTAAGAAGCGTAAGAGAAATCTGGATCACTTCACTCTGCTGGACCAGGCCAACGTTAAGATGGTTAAGGATCTGCTCTGCATGAGATAACCCCGATTAAGAGATCAGTCAAAAAAGAAATTAACCGATTTGTCAGCTTTAAGACCTTTTTTTTTGATGGGCGCTGACATTCAAAAAACAAAAAACTATGCCGAGATCAGTAAATCACGTTGCTTCTAGAGCAAAGAGAAAGAAAATTTTAGGTCTTACCAGAGGTTACTTTGGTGCAAGAAAGAACGTTTGGACCGTTGCCAAGAATACTTGGGAGAAGGGTCTGACTTATGCATTCCGCGACCGTAAGAACAAGAAGAGAGAGTTCCGTGCTCTGTGGATCCAGCGTATCAACGCTGCTGCCCGTCTTGAGGGTATGAACTATTCACAGCTCATGGGCGCCATCCATAAGGCAGGTATCGAGATCAACCGTAAGGTACTCGCTGACCTGGCTATGAACAACCCCGAGGCTTTCAAGGCTATTGTCAAGAAGGTTAAATAAGCTGGGAAACATAAGTTAAAAAGCGGGCGGATTGATTTCCGCCCGCTTTTTTTTACTACCTTCGCTTAACCGCATCGGGTTAGATCGGGAGACTCATCAAAAAAATAGAGAACCGGGATTGCTTCGGTTTCCAATGGCGGGCCACGCCCCTTACGGGGTAACCTTCGGTCGGTGGATTACAAAGGGGACCGGGCGCCTAAAACTTATATTTCCGGAGTTCTCATCACATCACCGATGCGGTTTTTTTTGTTCCGTTTTTTCCTTCTTTTAACTCTAAATATGTATATTTGTGAGTTATTTATCCAATCAAATCACATATAATAATTACTAATTAGCTTATGAAGAGAATTTTACTTCTGTTTTTCCTGCTTTCTTCCAACTTTATCACATATGCCTTTCATAACGATTATTACGTTTCCGGTTATTCGTTCGATGATTTTGAGGTAGGTAAGACCTTTCAGGTTGTCACATCAAATGGTGAAGCAGTTGAAGGAGCAAGTGCTGTTGTTGAAGCTGATCAGAACAACCCTCAGAATAAGGTTCTTCATGTTACTACCGGTGAACTGCCGGGATTTGTTGAGTTTGACAATCCTGACAACATGTCGGCAGCTACATTGAAAAAGTATCCTTTCCTGACTCTGTCAATCAAGAGTAAGAATGCTTATGACAATGCTGCCAACTGTCACTTTGAGGTCTATTACGGATCAATCTCCGCTTATAAGGATACTGACTCGAAACCGTCTGTTTTTGAGGCAGGTGTGTGGAAGGATTGCATGTATTCTCCTGTCTCTCCGGAACGTTCATCCCGTGAAAAGATTTTCAGACTGGGACTTAATGCCGCCAATGCGGATTATTATATTGACGACATAGTATTCCTCTGCTCAGAGGACGCTTACGAACAAGAGGCTGAAGCTAAGGAGAGAGCCAGACGTGATTCCATAATGCAGGCTATAGAAGAGGCTTATGCTGCTGCCAGTGAGGAACTTGACGAGCGTGTTAAGAATATGGATCAACTCCTCGCTTATGATTTTGAGAATTTTGAGGTGGGTACCACTTTCCCTGTTTATACATTAAAAGGAACTGATCCTCTGGAGGGTGCCAGTGCAGTCGTTGAGATTGACAAGAACGGCAACAAGTATCTTCATGTTACAAGCATAGACGGTCAGATAGGATATGTTGAACTGGACAACCCTACAAAGGAGGGTGGAACAGGCCCGTTATCCGTCACTGCTTTGCTCAATCTGTCAAAGGAACTGTCTATCAGCATAAAACGTGTGGATGACGTATCCGGTGATGCCGCGTTTGACATTGCCTGGGGTGGTTATTATGCTCATAAGACTGCACCCGACAAGGAATTGACCAAGAACCGTTGGGTGGATAACATTATGTCTCTGGATCTTGAGAGGAGTTCACGCGCCAAGGCTATGAGGATAGGTTTGCATGCTGAGGGTGCTGAGTTCTATCTGGACAATCTGGTTTTCCTGATGTCAGAGTATGACATGTCAAGACCGGAGACGACAGTAAGATATTGGGCTGACAAGTTGGGCAAGAACTTTGGAACCTGCGTCAACCCCGGTATCAGCACAGGTAATGATTTTGGAAAGACTGTAGTAAACAATTTCAATATGGTGGTTCTTGAAAACGCCATGAAGTTCGATGCTACCGAGCCGTCTCGTAACAACTTCAACTGGCAGGCTGAGGGTGTTGTAAATTTTGCCAAGGAGAACGGTATGAAAGTGCGCGGACATACTCTTACATGGCACGGACAGAATCCTGATTGGGTGGCAAATACATTGAACGGTCTGTCCGGAGCTGCCAAGAGACAGGAGGCAATCAAGATTCTTAAGAACCATATATATAATGTGGTAGGTCACTGGAAGGGTAAGGTTACCGAATGGGATGTGGTCAATGAGTGCCTTGAGGAGAATGTGGGCCGTGCTGTTGGAGCCGGTTATTCAACCCGTACATACTCAGTATGGTATTCCGGCTTTGGCAGTGAGGATTACATTGACTCCGCATTTGTATGGGCACATCAGGCTGACCCCGATGCCAAGCTCTATATCAACGACTATAACATCGGCCACTGGGGCAACGGTCACTATGAGAACGGTAAGACACACGCCATGTACAATCTGGCCAAGAGACTTAAGGATGCCGGTATTCCCATTGACGGTGTAGGCATGCAGATGCACACATCCGTAAGCGGACTCCAGCCCGCACAGATTGAGGAGACTGTCAAGCAGTTCCGCGCCATAGGTCTTAACTGTATAATCACTGAGATGGATATGCCGGGCGGTGAGGTTCAGGATAAGAAGTGCGTGAGACCTATATCAGCAGAAGAGTTGAGAATCCAGGCCGAGAAATATGCCCAAATCGCGGATATCATGATAAAGTATGACAATGTACCTACTTTCTTGGTTTGGGGCGTTCGTGACAATCAGTCATGGCTGGACGGAAGTGAAGGTACCAAGCCTCTGCTTTTCTTTGAGGATTTAACTCCGCATCAGGCATATATAGATGTACGTAAGACATATCAGAAAAGAGCTCTGCTGATGACCGGTGTGGATCCTATACCGGTTGATGATTCCGATGATCCTGTATGGTACAGCCCGGAGCCCAAGACCAAAGATGTGTTTGATATAGTAGGTCGTAAGGTATTGTCAAACGGAACATTTGAGCAGATAGAGGAACTGCCCGCAGGCCTTTATATAATAGGTGGAAAGAAATATATGATAAGACATTAACCTGAATGAATACCATATAAAACAAGGGGTCGGATTATCCGGCCCCTGTTTTTTATCTTATGCCTGCATTGCGCAGTGCCCGTTGATATCGGGCGGCATTGGCATTGTGCTGTGAAAGTGATGAGGTGAAGTTGTGATAGCCGCTGAAATCCTCCTTGGCACACATGTAAAGGTAGTTGTGCTTGCGGTAGTTGAGTACGGCGTCAATGGAACGGGTGCTCACAAACCGGATAGGGGCAGGGGGGAGTCCGGGATACTTGTATGTATTGTAGGGCGATTCAACCTCAAGATGTTTCTTGAGTACGCGTTTGGGTCTTTCACCTCCCAATGCAAAGATAACAGTTGGGTCTGCCTGTAACGGCATGCGTTTCTTGAGACGGTTCATGTAGAGTCCGGCAACTATGGCCAGCTCATCGGACTTGGAGGTCTCTTCCTCAACTATCGACGCCAGTGTTACGACCTGTTGCTCTGTCAGGCCTATCTCACTGGCTTTTGCCTTGCGCTCATCGGTCCAGAAACGGTCCCGCTCCTTTACCAGACGTGAAATCAGTGCATCGGCCGATGTGTTCCAATAAACCTCATACGTGTTGGGGATTATCATGCAGAAGATGGTGGCAGGCGTGTATCCCAGTGAGTCCAGAAGTGACGGGGAGTTGAGCCTGGATGCTATCTGTGCGGAGTCCAGCATTATCTGGCTCGATATGGCGCGGGCCATCTGGCCTACGGTGCGGGTGCTGTTGACGGTGAGTTTGACCGGCGTTTGGGCACCGCTGGTGAGCATGTCTGCTACCTGTTTGGGGGTGGCACCGGAACGTATGGTATAGCAGCCGGTATGGATATGGTTGTCATAGTTGCGGCGTTTGAGCAGATAGGCCAACGCTTTTATGGAGGCTGATTCATCGGACTCCAGGATTTGGGCCATTATGCTCTGGCTGTCATCGTCACTTGTGATGTATATGCGGTAATCATCACAGACAGAGACGGGATTGGTGAACAGTCTGTAAAAATGGAATGCAAAACATGCTCCTGTCACAATTAGCGCGGCAGCTATGATTATGATAATCCTCTTTTTCATCTAAGTGGTATGTGTTGGGACAAAAGTAGTGAAAAGTACGTTCCGTGTGTGCTTTTTCCTTATCTTTGCTTCAATCTAACCTAAGTTAGTCAAACAACAAATCTCCATTATAAATGAAAAAAGTATTGTTCCTGCTTACTCTGACAGCAACCCTGTCTGTAAGCGCCAAGAATGAAGTTACAGTCAATGTCCATGCCGACAAACCGGGCGCAACCATCAACAAGAATATCTACGGACAGTTCTCAGAACATCTGGGAACCTGCATCTACGGAGGTCTGTGGGTAGGTCCGGAGTCTTCAATTCCCAATACAAACGGTTACCGTAATGACGTGCTTGCCGCTCTTAAGGAGCTTGAGGTGCCCGTAATGCGCTGGCCGGGTGGTTGCTATGCCGATGAGTATCACTGGATGGATGGTATCGGCCCCAAGGAGAACCGCCCCGTTATGGTTAACAACAACTGGGGTGGAATTGTTGAGGATAACAGCTTTGGTACACATGAGTTCCTGAACCTTTGCGAGCTTATAGGCTGTGAGCCTTACATCTCACTGAACGTAGGTAGCGGTTCTGTCGAGGAGGCTGCCAAGTGGATTGAGTATATGAACGCTGCTGACGGTCCTATGGCTAAGCTGCGCAAGCAGAACGGCCGTGAGGAGCCCTGGCACGTTAAGTATATAGGTATAGGTAATGAGGCTTGGGGTTGCGGCGGTAACATGCTGCCCGAGTACTACTCAGACATTTTCCGTCGTTACCAGACCTACTGCCGTGACTTTAACGGCACTCAGCTCTTTAAGATTGCCAGCGGTGCTACTGACTATGACTATGAGTGGACAGAGGTTCTGATGAAGAAGGTTGGTTCAATGATGAACGCCGTATCTCTGCATTACTATACAGTATCAGGTTGGGTTGGTGCCAAGAAGCCTGCTCTTGACTTCAGCGATGAGGATTTCTACTGGGCTTTGGGCAAGTGCCTGGGTATTGAGCCTGTTATCCAGAAGCATCTGGCAATCATGAGCAAGTATGATCCTGAGCACAAGACTCCGCTGCTGGTTGACGAGTGGGGTACATGGTGGGAGCCGGAGCCCGGCACACAGCTCTATCAGCAGAGCACCATGCGTGACGCTCTGGTTGCTTCACTTTCACTCGACGTGTTCCACAAGTATTGCGACCGCATCCAGATGACCAACATCGCTCAGGTGGCCAACGTACTCCAGTCTATGATCCTGACCAAGGATGACAAGATGGTTCTCACTCCTACATACTGGATATTCGATATGTACAAGCCTCACATGGATGCAACATACATTCCTACAGACCTGGAGGGTGTTGATGTCAAGCTTACTCCCAATGAGCGCTACGCTGCAAATCCCGATGAGACCGCTACACGTCCTCTGCCGCTGTTCAGCTCTACAGCTTCAATCAAGAACGGCAAACTGCACGTTTCAATGTCAAACGTAAAACTTAACGAGGCTCAGAGCGTAATAGTTAAGCTGGATGGCATCAAGGCCAAGAAGGTATCGGGCAAGATCCTTACCAGCGATAAGGCATCGAACTACAATACATTCGAGAACCCTGACAAAATCAAGCTTGCAGACTTTAGCGGAGCCCGTATAGACAAGAAGACCGGTGACCTGGTTCTGGAGATTCCTGCTGCCAGCATCGTCACTCTAGAGGTTGAATAAAATAGAAAAGGTCGCTCAATCGAGCGGCCTTTTTTATTACATTTGCAGGTGCAATGCGATAGTAGCTCAGTTGGTAGAGCGTTGGCTTCCCAAGCCGAAGGTCGCGGGATCGTGCCCCGTCTATCGCTCCGAGGAAGAGGTTCCAGTTTTGGGACCTTTTCTGATTCATGTGCCTAACGGCACAGATTAATGCCATAGGCATATGATAATGGTAGCCAGCCAATTTATTGGCTGGATGTTTTCGTATCCGCAAACAAAAACCTCCGAGCCGCGAAGCGGCGAGAAACCTTTATGCGGGTTGGTGCTGAGGGCGGAGGAGGTCGTTGACGGTCTTGACGGGGTTGAAGGTGGTGAGGGGAACCTCTACGAAGATGGTGTTCCAGTCACTCATGGCGCCGTTCCAGAGACCGGGAAGTTCAAGGGCCTTGAGCTCACGCCCGTTCTTGGACTTGCTTGATATGAAGCCTGTTGCGGGGTCGACATGT
>Ga0265299_10001488_pt1 | contig 26637 bp, 22 predicted proteins | sample AusTroGonzalo_MG_4_FD_193485 | JGI IMG/M metagenome (GOLD analysis project Ga0265299, IMG submission 193485) | Bovine rumen microbial communities from tropical cattle in Woodstock, Queensland, Australia - Gonzalo_02 | ecosystem: Host-associated > Mammals > Digestive system > Stomach > Rumen ... | reverse complement strand
ACCAGTAGTTTTTGCAAAGGCTAAAGGCGCAAAGGTTTGGGACGTTGAAGGAAAGGAATACTATGATTTTCTTTCTGCATATTCAGCAGTTAACCAAGGTCACTGCCACCCGAAAATCGTTAAGGCTTTGACCGATCAGGCACAGAAGCTCACATTGAGTTCAAGAGCATTCTACAACGACTGCCTTGGCGAATGGGAAGAATATGTAACAAAGTATTTCGGATACGACAAGGTTCTCCCAATGAACTCTGGTGCAGAAGCCGATGAAACAGCTCTTAAGCTCGCTCGCCGCTGGGGTACTGTAGTAAAGGGTATTCCAAACGATGAAACTTTGATCGTATGCTGCGAAGGCAACTTCCACGGCCGTACAATCACAATCATCACCATGTCGAACGACCCTGATTCGTATGCAAACTACGGTCCTTTGACTCCTGGTTTCATCCGCATACCTTATAACGATCCTGCTGCTTTGGAAAAGGTACTCGCAGAAAAGGGTGACAAGGTTGCTGGTTTCCTTCTTGAACCAATTCAGGGCGAAGCTGGTGTTTATGTTCCAGACGAAGGCTACCTGAAGAAATGCTACGACATCTGCAAGAAGTACAATGTATTGTTCATGGCAGACGAAGTACAGTGCGGTATTGCTCGTACAGGTAAGATGCTTGCTTGCGACCACGAAGGCGTTCGTCCCGACATTCTTATCCTCGGTAAGGCTCTCGGCGGTGGCGTATTCCCGATTTCGGCAGCATTGGCAGACGATGAAATCATGTTGACAATAAAGCCGGGTGAACACGGTTCAACATTCGGTGGCAACCCATTGGCAACCCGCGTAAGTATCGCTGCTTTGGAAGTTATCAAGGAAGAAAAGTTGACTGAAAGAGCTGAGTACCTTGGCAAGATTTTCCGCGAAGAAATCATGAAGATTAAATCTCCGATGATTGAAAAGGTTCGTGGTAAAGGTTTGTTGAACGCAGTTATCATTAAGCCTATGAACGGCAAGGAAGCATGGGATGTTTGCTTGAAGATGGCCGAAAACGGCGTTCTTGCAAAGCCGACACACCAGCACATCATCCGCTTTGCTCCTCCTCTGGTTATCAGCGAAGAAGAATTGCGTGATGCTATCGAAAAGATCAAGAAGTCGATACTTTCGTTCTGCTAAAATTAATTTTTCATTTGATTAAATAAGAGGTCGTTTCTTCGGGAACGACCTTTTTTTGTAAAACAAAAAAACGGCATCCCCAAGGAGATGCCGCCGTAAAAATCTCGCAATTTTAATAGTCGCCTAATGGAGTTTCGGGTAGTTGAGCCAAGGCTGCAGCAAGTTGCTCGTCGTTTGGCGGAGTGCCGTGCCACTTGTGAGTTCCCATCATGAAATCGACACCCATACCCATTTCGGTCTTCATGAGAACAATGACAGGCTTTTTGTTACCGAGGTGACCTTTGGCATCTGTGATGGTCTTGCGCAGGTCGGCAATATCGTTGCCGTTGCACTCGAGCACATACCAGCCAAATGCTTCCCACTTAGCCTTAACATCACCAAGTTTCATGACATCTTCGGTAGTACCGTCAATCTGCTTGCGGTTTAGGTCAACAAAAGCGATAAGGTTGTCAATTTCGCGGGCATTTGCAAACATTGCTGCCTCCCAAACCTGACCTTCCTCTATTTCGCCATCGCCCATCAGACAAAATACCGTATGATTGTCGGCATTGAGCTTCTTTGCAAGTGCAGCACCACAGGCAGCCGACAAACCTTGTCCGAGCGAACCCGATGCAATGCGGATTCCCGGCAAACCTTCAGCAGTTGTCGGATGTCCCTGCAAACGCGAATTTATTGCACGAAAAGTCTTGAGTTCTTCAACTGGGAAGTATCCAGCACGAGCAAGAACGCTGTACCATGCTGCCGATGTGTGTCCGTTCGACAGGAAAAACAAGTCCTGTCCCTTGCCATTAATATCGAAATTCTTGGGATCGTGTTCCATCACATCAAAATATAATGTAACCATCAAGTCGGTTACGCCAAGGGAACCGCCCGGATGTCCCGATTTCTTTGCATGAATCATTCTCAGCAGGTCGCGTCTTACCTGTCTAGCAATTGTCTGTAGTTCGGCAACTTTATCCATATTCTATTTATAAACTTTTAATCTAACTTTTTTAGCTTCAAGCAATACAACTTTACCACCTTCCGATACAACCAAAGTATCGTTTTGCTGTTTTCTTGTCTCCAATAATTTTCGATAAGAAAGATTCAATCCATTAAGAATTTTCTTTCGTAGTTCTTTAATTTCGCAATTTTCCATCTGTAATTATTTGATTAAAAACATCTTCGTCATAAACATTCAAAACTTCCTCTTTAGCTCCGTCGGCAATAAGCTTGAAAGGATTGTTTGAATTGTCAATTATCATCCAGTAGTCGGCTATAGGAATGTAAATTTGAGAAAGATAACGCATTCCGGCCACATACCTTCTGTAAACCACATCCTTGGGCACATCGTGACCTCCGTGTTCTACGCGTTCCTGTACGCGACGCAGGGCAAGTTCGGGAGTATCAAGCCAGAAAAATACAAGAGTAACCTTATAACCCTTGTCCTTTGCTTTCTTGATGATAGCCTTGAATGTCTTTGTTGCCAAAGTAGTCTCAAAAGCGAAATCGCTTCCTTCCTCGATAAGTGCATACATACGGGCGAGCATTATTCGCGTAGCCTCGAACTTTATGCCTTTCGACTGTGCCGACAATTCCTTGGCAATTTCGTCGGAATTGATGAACTGAGTACATTCCAGCATTTCTGGAAGTATGGAATAAGAAGCCGTTGTCTTACCAGCTCCATTGCAACCTGCAATTACATACATGTTCATTTCTCAATCATCAATTTTTTCTTCGATGCAAAATTACCACAAAATAAACAACTAGCACATTTAACTATCTCCATTTTGTAAACAATGAGGTTTAATAAGTAGTTAAAATGTTGAATATCAGCAATATATTCTCGATAAAACACTGTTGGAGTGCGTCTCTTTCTTAAAAACTGATTCCTACCGTTCGTTCTCTGCGGTGCATTGCGGTGTACTGCGATGTGCTGAGCTAAGCCGAAGTAAGCTAAGCCGAAATGAGCCAAAAAAATCAGATAGTATGCTTTTTCCGCGAAGGAATCTTATTTATGATGAATTTATGTTCTCATATATTTAGTTAATAACCTAATATTCACTTATGTTTTTTTTTAATATTATTGAAAAAATAATAGGTCACATGAGGAATATTTTTGTAGTTTTGCGGACAAATAATTTTAAATAAAAATAGATATGTCAGAAAAACTTACATTGAGAGACAATGCGACCATGCGCTGGCTTGCATTGCTGTTGTTGGCTCTGGCGATGTTCTGTTCATACATATTTATGGACATTCTGTCGCCGATTAAGGACTTGATGCAGGACACCCGCGGTTGGGACAGTGCTTCTTTTGGAAGAATGCAGGGCGCTGAAGTTTTCCTCAACGTCTATGTCTTTTTCCTCATTTTTGCAGGTATCATCCTCGACAAGATGGGAGTCCGTTTCACTGCTGTACTTTCGGGTGCAGTAATGCTGATAGGTGGTTTCATAAAGTTCTATGCTGTTAGTGAGAACTTTATCGGTTCAGGCCTCGAAGAGTGGTTTACCAATCATCTTAATTGGGATGGCGAATTTCCTATTATAGGTACTATCTTCCCGTTTGCTGAAGGTATGCCGGCATCTGCAAAACTTGCTGCAATAGGCTTCATGCTTTTCGGTTGCGGTTGTGAAATGGCTGGTATTACGGTAAGCCGTGGTATTGTAAAATGGTTCAAGGGACGCGAAACTGCTTTGGCTATGGGTTCGGAAATGGCTCTTGCTCGTCTCGGTGTTGCAACCTGTATGATTTTCTCGCCGTATTTTGCAAAACTTGGTGGCGAAATTCATGTAGATAACGCTGTTAAATTCGGTGTTGTACTGCTTTGCATTGCCTTGATGATGTTCATTGTATATTTCTTCATGGATAAGAAACTTGATTCTCAGACTGGTGAAGCAGAAGAAAAGGATGATCCGTTTAAATTCAAAGATTTGGGCAAGATTTTCACAAGCTTAGGTTTCTGGCTTGTAGCTTTGCTTTGTGTACTTTACTACTCGGCAATCTTCCCATTCCAGAAATATGCCGTTAATATGCTTCAGTGCAACTTGACATTGAATCCTGCAGATGCAAGTACATATTGGGGCGGCAGTACAGAATCGTTCCCGATTTCTGTGACAATCGTCCAGTATATTATAATGTTGATTGTGGCAATCTGCTCATTTGCAAGCAATTTCTCAAAGAAGAAAGGCTTGAAGTTCGGCTTGATGGGATTTGCTGTTATCGCATTGGTGATTTACTGCTACATGGGTTACATGAGAGGTACGGCAGAGACCATTTTCGCAGTGTTCCCATTGTTGGCTGTAGCAATTACTCCTATACTTGGCAACTATGTTGACCATAAGGGTAAGGCTGCAACAATGCTTATGCTTGGTTCAATATTGCTCGTAATCTGCCACCTCACTTTCGCATTCATCCTCCCGATGTTCAAGGGTAGTGCAGTTGGCGGTACTGTAATCGCATACGTAACCATTCTAGTACTCGGAGCTTCGTTCTCGTTGGTACCTGCTGCTTTGTGGCCAAGTGTTCCAAAGCTGGTTGACGAAAAGATTATCGGTTCGGCTTACGCTGCAATATTCTGGATCCAGAATATTGGTCTTGGTTTGTTCCCAGCTCTTATCGGTTTGGTTCTCAATGGAACAAATGCCGAAGGTACTGCAGCTCACGAACTAGACTACACTTGGGCTCTTATTATGCTTGCTGCACTTGGTATTGCTGCGTTGTTAATTTCGATATACTTGAAGGCTGTCGATAAGAAAAAAGGTTATGGCCTTGAACAACCGAACATCAAGTAAATAGTTATCCCATATTTTTTATATTGCATTAAAGGGTTCTTTGAGGAACCCTTTAATGTTTAATATCGTTTAGAAAGCGTATTTATATTGTGATTACAGGCAGTTTTTGTAAATATTGTGGTTGCCACTAAATCTGTTTTTCGTTTTCAAGCAACCACCTTTTCCTTTCTATTCCAGCCGAGAATCCACCAATCTTACCTCCAGCAGCCACTACACGATGGCAGGGAACTATTATCAGTATTGGATTTTGTCCTATGACTTGACCGACGGCTTGTGCGCAGCGGCAACCTACACGTTTTGCAATTTCTCCGTATGTTGTTGTCTGTCCGAATGGTATGGATAAAAGTTCGTTCCAGACTTTTTTCTGAAAAACGGTGCCATAAAGTTCGAGTTGTGGAGTAAAATCAGGTTTCTTGCCCGAAAAATAAGTATCGAGCCAAAGTTTTGTTTCGACGATTATTTCGGAATCTTTTTCTTCTGTGTCGTCATACATATCAATTAAATTAAAGCGCGATATTCCAATATGATAAACCGAGCTTTCGTTGCAAAGTATTCCCAATACTCCAATCGGTGATTTGTATGATGATGCGTATAGTGACATTTCTTGGTGAGATTTTGATGATGTAAAACTAGTAGTTTGTTTTGGACTGGCAATAACTTTTTTGCGTATTAACAACGAAATGGCTTATCTTTGCAAAAAAATAAAATTATGAACTTATCGGATTTGACAGGACAGCGGAACTTTTTCCTTATTGCAGGACCTTGTGTGGTCGAGAATCTTGAAATCACTTACGAAACGGCTAAAACAGTTAAATCTATTTGCGAGAAACTTGACATCCCGTTTGTTTTCAAGTCATCGTACCGCAAGGCAAACCGTAGCAGCATAAGTTCGTTTACAGGAATAGGCGATGAGGTAGCATTGGAAATTCTTGCCAAGATAAAACGCGAGCTCAATGTCCCGATTTGCACCGATATTCATGCCCCGGAGGAGGCTGCTTTTGCTGCGCAAGTTGCCGACATCGTGCAGATTCCTGCTTTCCTTTGCCGTCAGACTGACTTGCTTGTCGCTGCTGCAAAGACCGGTAAGATTGTAAACATTAAGAAAGGTCAGTTCCTTTCGCCCGAGGCAATGAAATTTGCTGCTCAGAAGGTTGTCGATGCGGGCAATGGCAATGTTATGCTAACAGAGCGCGGTACGACATTCGGTTATACCGACCTTGTCATCGATTTCCGAGGTATTCCTACGATGAGGCAGTTGGGTTATCCCGTTGTGCTGGATGTTACCCATAGCCTTCAGCAACCAAACCAGACAAGCGGTGTTACGGGCGGACTTCCGCAGATGATTGAGGCTATGGCAAAGGCAGGTGTCGCAGTAGGTGCCGATGGTTTGTTTATGGAGACACATCCAAACCCAGCTGTGGCAAAGTCCGATGGTGCAAATATGCTGAGACTTGACCTTTTGGAAGACTTGCTGGTGAAGTTGGTACGTGTACGGGAAGCTGTAAGGTAAAACTATTCGTTTGCAGAAAATTCTATTTCGCGCTCAAATATACCTTTGTTTTTCTCAATCAGAAATGGTCTGATTGTGTCGAGAGTGATGTGTTTGCGGTATGCTTCATGGAAATTAAGTAGCGAGTCGGGGACGGTTGTCGGATAAATCCTGAATTGCTTGTGTCCGTTTATGGGCGGATGAGTGACAAAATATAGTGAATAGTCGCAATTGCTAATGCGAACAGTACTGTCTTTTTCCAAGTTGAGGCGGATTGTCATTCCGCAGTATGTGCCTTGTCTGGTGCTGTTTGAAATGAAGTTGCCAAGAGAGTAGGCAAGAATGTGTTTTTCGCCGGTAATGCTATCAGTGCGTATTTCTATTGGTTCCACGATATGCGGATGACTGCCAATTATATGAGTAACACCTTTGTTGAAAAGCCAGTCCGCCAATTTCTTTTGAGAAATGTCGGGTTCTAACATGTATTCTATTCCCCAGTGCATGAAGGCAATAATAGCATCAGGCTCCATGCTTTTTGCCTTTTTGATGTCGATGGAAATTTTTGCAGTATCAATGCGGTTTACGATGTTTGGTGAGTGAACTTTCGCCCCATTTATTGCGTAAGTGTAATTGAGCATGGCGATGCGGAATCCGTTTTTCTCAACTAGTAGGGGATGGTTCTGTTCGAAAGATGCTGTGTCTAAATATGTTCCGAGGTGTTGTATTCCAACAGAATCCATCACGCGTATGGTGCGTTCCAATCCTGCCTGTCGTCTGTCGCAGGTGTGGTTGTTGGCTGTAAGCATAATGTCGAAACCAGCGGCCATGCAATCGACAAGAAACTTGTCTGGGGAGCAGAAATTAGGATAGCCATGGTAGGGTGGACCTGCCAGAGTTGTCTCGAAGTTGGCAACGGCAATGTCGGCAGATTCTATTTCGTGCTTTACATACTGGAAACATTCGCTGTAGTCGTAAGAGCCGTCATCCTTTAGCGCAAACTTGAATTGGTCTTCATGCTGCATAAGGTCGCCAGCAAACAAAAGCGAAATACGATATGTTGTGTCTTTGGTCGGAACTTCTTCCGCGATAGTATCCGTTTCTGGTGGCGGTGGCGTTTCGGTATTTTTATTTTGCTTGCAACTGATTGCTAATGCGAAGGCTAGCAGAATGACAAGTGATATGTATGTTTTTTGCATTAGACTATTTCTGCGTTTGGGAGGGCTTACAGGCTAACAGTCTCACAGGCTTGCAGTCATGTTGTCTGTTTGCCTGTTAGCCTTTTCTTCTGTTAGCCTCTAGAACATCATTGGTCCAGGGCGTTTCTTCATTTCCTGCATAAACTTGTAAACCTGAGCGTTGTATTCGGCTACAGTCATTGTCTTTGTTTTCTTCTTGTACTTTGGCTTGTCGATTTTCACAGGCGAGTCGCTCATTGTGATGGTTTTTGCTGCATAAACTTGTCCGCCGCCGTAAAGGTCAATTTGGAGAATCATGCCCGGAAGTCCGTGATAAACATCGGGACCGTAGGGGATAGGCATATCGAGGGCGAACCATGCGGTAATTTCTTGGCCCATAATGGTATCGTTGTATGTTGCGCTCATGCAGATGTGTCCTGCAACTTCCTTCATTGCGTTGGTGACTTTCCATTTCATCTTGGGAATGCTATCGTCAACGATGCTAAGTTTTCCCATTTGGCGGATGACATAGCAGACTTTGTTCTTGTCCTTGTTGCTGTAGATTGTGTGCTCTTCGGTTGCGCCACCCCATCTGTCCATAGTTTCTTCTACTATTGGTTCGTAAAGCGTTTCCGAAGCTGTGAATTTCAGTTCGGCCTTCGACTTGCGGAATTTCCATTCGTTTTTCCACGAGTATGTGTCCATCTTCCTGTCGGGCATAAACCATTGCATCATTTTTTCCACATCGGTGGTTATTTCGTACTCGATTGTACCCGATGTCTGCTGTGCGCTTGCAAAACTTGTTGCAAGTGCGATTATCGCTGTAAGTATGAGTGTTCGTTTCATCTTTTTTTGTTTTAGGTTCGGACGATGCATGCATCGTCCTTTACTTCTTTTTACTTTACTCTTTTCTCTCTTTTTAGAATTCTATTTCGTAATGACCACCGCGTCCCTTGTCTTGGAAGCCCTTCATGTTGTACGAGAAGGTAAGCATGTAGTATCTTGACAGGGTTGGCGATTCGCGGTAGTAAACCGTGTTTGATGATGCATACTGTGCAATCGAAACGCTCTGGTTCAGAAGGTCGCAGGCTGCGAGACGAAGTTCAAACTTGTTGCCCTTGCCGAGATACTGCTTTATCGATACATTCAGGATGTGCATATCTGGATTGTTGGTAAATTCGTTGTTCAAGTATTTGTTGTACTTGTAGTTGGCTTCCAAGTAGGTGCGACCGAACATCTGCCACTTGATTGATGTGCCGACATTGTAGTTCGTTGTCTTGTTGTTGTTGAAGTAGTTTTCCGACTTGTAGGTAGTAGTTGTGTAGCTGTAGCGACCGTTTATTCTCCAAGTAAGTTTGTCCGAAAGGTTTATCTGTAATGTAAGGCTTGGAGTGAACGAATTGCTCTGCGACTTATTTTCTATTCCGTTGATGAAAATCGGGTTCTGGTCGTAGCCGTAGCGGAAGCCTAAGTGGGTTGTAAATTTTGACTTTACGATAGGAAGTTCCAGATGTATATTAGCACCTGCTTCGTGTCCGCCGTGTACAATTTCCGGGGTGCGAACATTCCTGTATCCAAGACCATCCACATATTCGATTTTTTGGTTGTAGGTTATAAGGTCTGGCTGGTACGAATAGTCAAGACTTACGAAAGCTCCCATAAATGACGCTCTGTTGTGATAGCCGAACATTGCACTTGTGTTGTGAGAACTTGTGTATGAAAGGTTTGGATTTCCATTTACTACATACAGAGGGTCCATATTGGTTGAAATCGGTTGCAAGTAGGTGAAATCTGGCTCTTCAATGTCATACGAGTAATCAAATGACATCCAGATGTTGTTTGGCGATTCCCAGTTCAATTCGAAGTAGGGGATAACGCTTCCGTAGTTGCGTCGGAGCGGGTCGCCGTCGACATTTGCACGTGTGTATTTGCCGTTCTGCTGCAAGTTCTTGTATGCTGCACCTGCGTTGATATACAATCCGTTGAATGAATATGCAAATGCAACTCCGAGACGATTGTAGAAGAGGTCGCGCTGCGAAATTAGCGACAGCGAATCAATGGCGGCATTAGACTGAAGTTCGTCCTGTGCTTCGTGCGAAAGCTTTTCTGTGTTCATCGCGAAATTGTAGAATGTGCTGAATGTGAATCGCTTGCCTATAGGTTCAACATACATTACGCTCGATTTCAGATTGTTGGTGTTTTTGTTCTGCGACGAAGCAACCTTTATGCGCTCGTCTAGTGTTGTGGCATTGAAGAATTCGTTCTGATTCTCTTCGTTTTCCTTTTCCAGCGCTATTGTATTGTTGTTTTCGGCACTGATGGAGAAAGAGCGTTTGGGTTTCATGAACTTGTGGTTGTAAATCACAAGTGCATTGGTGTTTATGTTGTTGACTTTGTAGTCGCTGATTTCTGAATATTGATTAATAAGGTCGAGATTGCCACCTTGGTACAAGGCGAAATTGTTGTCGTTGTTTCTGTTTCCAGTGAACTTTACATTGATTCTACCGATTATGTAGTCGAGGGAGTCTATTTTCTCCTCGAGGCGAGCCGACAACGAGTGCGAAAAAATCTTATGGGCATTGTAGGAAGTGTCGGTCTTGAAGTACGAGGTGTCGGTAAGCATTGTCTTCTGGTTGGCAAAAATGTCGGCTGTTGAATTAATCTGATTATAGGTATAGTTGGTGTAAAGAATAGTCTTGCCGTTATCGTAGTTGAAGTTGACACCGCCGCCATAGTTCTGCGCAAAGCCATTGCCGTCCCAATATAGGTTGCTGCCGAATCCGCCCCACCATCCGCCGTTGCCGAATCCGAAGTCGCCATTGTCGTGAGTAAATGCGCTCGAACCCTTGAATTCCTGCATGTCTTCCCAGTCGGTACGGGTCGAGTTTATGTCGTTGCCGTAACCGATAACCGAAAGCTGGTACTTGTCGTTAAAGCGGTTGAAACTGCCTTTGGCAAGCCACGGGATGAAGTTGCCGTCGCCCCAGCCAGCGCCAACGCTTGCCTTGCCGAAGTAACCCTTCTTGTATTCCTGCTTCAGTTCGAGGTTCATAACCTTGTTCTGCGTACCGTCTTTCACGCCTGTAAGCTTTTCCTGCTCCGACTTGTCGTTGTAAACCTGAACCTTTGAAACGGCTTCTGCATCAATGTTCTGCGTAACCATCTTGGGGTCATCACCGAAAAAGTTCTTGCCATCAACATAGACCTTGCTGACATCCTTGCCCATCGACTTTATTCCGCCGTCGGCATCAACTTCAATGCCTGGAAGTTTCTTCAGCAGGTCTTCTACGGTAGAGCCAGGTGCAACCTTGAAAGTTGCTGCATTGTATTCTACGGTATCACCTTTAAATAATAGCGGAGCCTGAGCTTCGTGTACAACGACTTCCATAAGCACTTCGGCAATAGGCGACAACTTGAGGTTGCCAAGGTTTATGCTCTTGCCGTCGGTCTTCTTTATGTGCTTCTGGTAGGGCGTGTAGGTAATGTGCGAAATCTTCAGCAAATAGTCGCGGTTTTTCACATTCTTGAACACAAAATGTCCATCCGAACCCGAAATTGCATATTCGAGCAGGGTAGAGTCGCTTTCGTTGAGAAGCATTACGGTTGCAAACGGTACTTCCTCGCCAGTATCGGCTTCAATGAGGTTTCCGGAAATTTCAATATTCTGAGCAAAAATCCTTGCAATGCATATTGCCGATATGAATAATAATGTGATAAGCCGCTTCATATATCTATATTTTATTTTATGGCACAAAAATATAATTAATTTTTTGTGGAAATTGTACCAAAATGGGTTTTATGTAAACTTTAACACAAAAGAGGCTAACAGGCTAAAAGTCTAACCGAAGACCAGTCCGATGGAAGACCAGACTGTCTGTCCGCAAGACCGCAAGGCTGTCAGACTGTTTGCCTTTTTATGCCATAGGAATATTGTTCACAAAAATAAACCGTAATTTCTCGACTTTCAGTTCATGTAGCATGCTAGTGACGACAAAACCTTTTATTAAAGTTATCATATAAGTTATTGATAATATTGTGATTACGCGCTTGGGTGCTCAATAATTTTCTGCTAGTAGCAGAAAAAAAGGCAAGTTACTATATACACTATTTTTGCCCTATAAATTTAATGTTATACACAAAAATATTTTAATTATGGAAATAAAAACAAAATTTGACCTCAATTATCCGTGTTTTATAATGGTATCTAACAAACCCATACTTTGTTACATAAGTGGAATACGCACCGAATTATCCGAGGTTTATGGCAATATTACTACAACTACTGTATATACAATAAAAGGGAAATCGTATTTTTCTAACTTCGAAATGGAATGTAAAGAAGATGAATTGTTTTCAACAAAAGCAGAATTAATTAAAACACTTTAACTATGATGACACATAAAACAAAATTGGACATTTGCGAGACTGTATGGTTTATGCATAATAATAAGGCCTGTAATGGGAAAATAAAGAAAATCTGTTATGCAAAATATACTTCATCATTTGATGATGATGTACACGAGAGCGAATCTTATTATGTCGATGATATAAAAGGAAAGTTTGAATTTTCTGATTTGTTTCCTACAAAGGAAGATTTAATAGACAGTTTGTAATTTATTGTTTGTAAAAAATTGATAGTTATGGTAACTTCAACGAAAAAAATGAACCTGTGAACATCAGCGGACAGACCATTATTCCACAGTGGCAGGACTTATTCAATGTTCCCCCGAGGTGTTTCTATGACAAGGCAACGAAAACATTAGGACTTGATGGTGATTGAAATGCTGGTTTCGACCATTTGGCACATAGTATTAGTGTGGATTGGTGTCTCAGTATTGGTATTGATAGCGATGTTAAATATTTGTATCTCGGTGAAAACTACAATTACGACGATGATAGTTTTACTGAAGAGTATATGGCATCCTTACCTGTATCGGTATCCCCTAAAAACACAAAGTTTGACTCTAAAAATGGCATTCCTATTTTGAAAAAGGACAACACGCCTGCACTTTCAAGCTGTGACGATGGTCTTTATAGATTAATAAGGGAAGGAAAATCTGGGATAATTGATCAGAAACACAACAACATTACTCCTTTCAAATATGATAACATCTCGTATTTTGATAGTAATGGCTTGTGTAAGGTGGAAATTGACAATCACTATGGTCTTTTAAACAAACTCGGGAAAGAGCAGGTCGATGTAATATATGAGGATATTCAGGAAGATGGTAACTTTTACAAGGTAAGACTGAATGGCGAAAAATACACCATCGACAAATTTGGCAAGCGTATAAATGGTACAACAAAGAAACATAATAATCTGAATATGAATTCTTTGAATAAACCGAAAGCAACAATAGGTCAGATTGTGAAAGACCTGGAGCAGATTGTGGCGAAAAGCCCGAATATTTTCTTGGAATATAGCAACGATGATGGCAATGGCATGTTCGTGGAAGGCATCAAGATTCGGAAGGATATTGCCATATTGGAAACGACTGGCAATATGAAGCGTGCCGCCATAGTGGAAGACCTTTTGGCGATGTGTCGTATGCTGGATGTGTCGCTGGGAGTAGTAATGCAGGACGGCTGGGAAATGAAGGACTTTGAGCCATACGAAGACGGGGCAATCTTGCTTTACGACGAAGACGACGACTATTGTCAGTTTATAATTGACAGGGATGTGAGGCTCATCACTACTCAGCAGATGTTGAAAGAGTTGAAGGATAAGGGTGTAGAAAAAGCCCTCCATTTTAAGGTCGCGGCTGTGTCCAATGATCTGAAAACGATATTTCCCATAAATAATGTGGTATGGGAATATAACAAACTTTGCTTGTGCTACGACAAAAGCGAAGAAGCGAAAGACAATACTATAGGTTCGCTGATGGAAGAATTTACGGATTCTGCTGAGGTTATGGTCAAGATCAAAGGGAAGTTCTATGCTATAGGAATCGGAGCAAAAGGCATCTTCGCTGGCTATAAGATGGGCAGTGAGAAATATATCTGTTTCCGTCTTGGCGAGATGTTGTACGACCCAAATGAAGTGCCGGAATAGAGTTTTTGGGCGTATAAATTTCTGCTACTAGCAGAAAAAAGTACCGTGCCACGACAATCAATATCTTTGCAAAAAAAGGATTAATAGACAGTTTGTAGTTTCTCAAAAGGTATACATATGGGAGTTTTAAGTGAAATAACTGCCGAGTATTTCGGCGATAAAGTAAGAGAAGAAGATATGGTTCTGAAATACAGCCGCGACGAAAAGTTCACTCCTCGCGACCTGACCTCGGAGGAAAAGGCTTTCTTGAACGCCTTGGCTGGCTATACAATGTATTTTGACAAGTCGCTGTTTTTCCAGATTGCCGACCTTCAGCGCCATACGAAATTAGTGCTAAGCCGTAATGACGGGCGCTTTATGCGGTCTGAGTTCCCCGAAAGAGCAGAACTGGAAAAGGAGATTGCCGAATTGGAAAAGATGATTCAAGATCTTTTGAAAAAACTGGAACGCAAAGAATTGCCAGAAGAAAACTTCGGCTTGCTTGAAATATGGAAAAATCAGCGTGAAAAGTTACAGGAGGCGTTAGACAATCCTGTGGAGAGTGTGAACCCGGCACCATCACTGGGGTTGTATTACAACAAGGGCAGGGATTCCAAGGTGGTTCTTTTTGTGGATGCCATTGATGAGTATGCCAAGAATAATTCGTTTGACCCCATGTTCTTGATGGGACAGGTTCTGCTCCACGAATATTTCCACTCGTTCCATTTCCATGTTGGTACTGGCATACACAATCCAATGAAATGCATAGAAGAACCGATGGCAGAATACGGCAGTCTGGTAGCGCTGGATAGTGTGGCGGCATCGAAGTTGCCCATTGCCAAGGATGCAGGCATTGCTCTGAAGCATGTTTTAGCATTTGTCGAAAGCAAACAGCAGTGTACTGGGTTGACTGCCGCGTATGGATTCGGAGCCTACCTCTACAAAAATCACAAGAATGATTACTCCAATCTGATAGCCAAATACGCAAACATGTCCTGCTTGATGGACAAATGCAATGATGCCTTGGAGTACAAGTATCTAATCTACCCGACCTATCCTCCTTCATGGGGGGAAAATGCTGCCTATGAAAGGCTGGAGGAACTTCTGAAAAATATTGTGGTGAGAGGAACCAACGGCTTGTATTTCGTACGTAAAGTGTTTGAATTTCTGACAAATAATGATTTGCTTGATTGCCTTGCCCCATTCATCAGCCTTCATGCGACCAATAACAATCGGAATTTGTTTTCACTCTCCCAGAATGGACACTTCTGTTTAAGAGGAGTATTGTTTGATGACTCTACCCCACCAGCTGCCATCTCTCAAGGTCCGTTCACTATTGGTGGAAAAACTTACTATTTGAGTATGTCTCCCAGATGGACCGACAGGAACAAAAAACCTGGACGTTGTCGTCTTATTGATGAGTTTATAAAAATGATAAACTATGTTTACCATGGAAGATTCAACATTCGGGAAACGGGAGATGAATATATTATGAGTTATGAGATTAACTGAAAAAAATTGTATTATGGCAACAAAAAAAGAAGCATTGGAAGAATTAACCCGCTTGGCGGATGAATGTCCAGAAAGAAGAATCGTGTGTCTTGACGATGATGACACACCAGTTTTTATCAACGCTGTAGAAGGCCCAGACTACGAGGAAGAGGATGAACCTTGTTACATTTTGGTCAGAGACGAGGCGGTAAAGAGAGATATGACCGTTGCAAGATTGCTTGATTGTCTCTCCGAAGAAGATGAAGATGATCCTGACCCCGATGGAGAAGAAACATACTTGCTGGTAAGGCTTGATGATGACTTGAACGACACCAAGGATATCTATTGTGAAAAAGATGACATCTTCTTCGAGCATACCGTCGGCGATGAAAAAGTAATTGCCTTCCGTAGTGGTGACGATTGGTATTCAGATGATATTTGGTAGCGAAATGTAGTACTTTGTTAAAGTTTATGATGCAGGATTGGTACACGGCTCTTTCATTTAACCGCCCCCTGAGCCTGTGGCTGCTGAGCGAGTCGAAGTATCGAAGGGTAAGGTTAATTCGCATTATATGCATTTCGTTACCTTGACTTCGACAAGCTCAGCCAGCGGATTTACCCAAGCGCTAACTATTTGTATCACAAGCAATAATACTATCCAAATGAAAGAACCGTGTGATTGGTATAGATTGATTTGAGACAAACAAGAACTTAATTATGATTTCAACTATAATAACCATAGCGATAATCGTGATAATACTCTACATATTGTTTGGGAGTACTTTAATAGACGTGTTGAAAGGGTTTATTCTTCTGCTGCTGTTTCCGTTGCAACTCATAGGAGCGCTTTGGGGATTTCTTATAGAAGCGGGTCTGTTTGTCGGTGTTCTGTGGCTGGTGGTTACGATATTCGGACTTGAATAAATTAAAACAAAGGAAACGAAAGGATTTTAATAGAAAATTTTATATATTTGCAGTATCATTATCTTTAGATTCTGTTTAACGGACCTCGCAGGGTCTGGAGGTATGGCGGAGAAATGGTAAAAATAGAGGTGCCCATACGTAATATGCAAACATTCTATCACGGTTCACACAAGTTATTTGACAAGTTTGACCTCTCACACGCCCTTGAAGGTGATGGGAAGGTCAAGTTCGGATTCGGAGTGTATGTGACCTCGAAATACGAATCCGCCGTACATTATTCGGCAAGCAACAAAGCTGCCACTGAACATTACGCCTATACCCTTGAATTGCCCGACAAAACGGAGGAAAACTACATTGCATTCAAACAGATGGTGAATACTTCGATACTTGCAAAGGCGGAAGCACGGTTGGGGCATCCTGTTCCACCAAAGTACATCAAGGACGGCAAAGACTTCAGAAAGTATCTCGCCAAGGAACTGACGGGGTGTATAGACATCGAAGGTGAGAAGGCGGCATCGAAGTTCCTCGTGAGCATCGGAGTCATTTTCATCTGCTGGCCCTATTCGTGGAAGAATCCCGCCTTGGGCGATAATATGGCTGTACTCGACGAATCCGTCATCAGTATAGTTAAAGTAGACAAAGTAAATCCAGAGAAAAAATGAACTTCTACAGCGTTGCACCATTCATAGAGAAGTACTATCCACAGTACTATTCGATAGAGACTTATCCGATGGAGGAATGTGTTCCGATACGGAAGGTCTCGGACGAATGGGGGATTTTCTGCAATTTCGCCAGAACCCCGATACAATACGAAGGCGTGATGTATAAGAGTGCCGAACAGTTGTTCCAAACGATGAAGTTCACGGACGAAGAGGTCAGGAAAAAAGTCTATGCTGCCAACAACCCGAAGATGACGGCGAAACATTATGAGAAGACACACAGACGGAGTGATTTGGGAAAGATGATCGTAGATGCTATGAAACAGTGTCTTCTGTTAAAGTACGAACAGTGTGAAGAATTTCGGGCAGCGCTGGAACGGAGCAGGGGAAAATATATCGTTGAGGACCAAAGCACATTCCCGAAGAAGGCAGCAGACACTTGGGGAGTGAAGTTGCAGGGGGATTCCTATGTGGGACCGAATCTGCTCGGACGGCTGCTGATGGAGCTTCGGGAGGCAAAGTTAGAGAGAAACTATAACTGAAAAACAAAAGCAGTAATAATAAAACACAATTATTTATGGCAAAAATTGAAATGTATGAAGGCAGACCCGTGTTTCGGGCTTCCAACAGCGAGCAACTGGCAAATGCCGTTGCACAGTATAAAGGAGACATAGAACCTCCTTATGTTGTAAGAATTCCTGCCAGGACAAAATACGTCAAGTCCGGAGCATTCGACTCTAACCACGATATTGGGACTGTAATATTCCCTGATTCCGTTTACTCCATTGGCGACGAGGCTTTTGTTTGTTGTAAACAACTCACCAGTATAATGCTGCCTAAATCTCTTGAATTAATAGATACCGCTGCATTCCTTAGCTGCTCATCACTCTCTGACATCAAAATTCCGTCTTCCGTACGGAAGATTGGAAACGGGGCATTCTACGGTTGTACAAGTCTTACTAAAATCACTATTCCCAATTCTGTTTGCGAGATTGTGTCGACAGCATTCGGTGCCTGTAAGGAATTGAAAGAGGTGACGTTTTTAGGGTTGGTTAAAAAGATAGGTGAAGGGTGTTTTCTCGAGTGCTCCAATTTGACCAAAATAATAGTGCCCGATAAGAAAGGGAAAGCATATAAGGAAATGTTGCCTGAAGAGTTGCACGCCTTAATAGAGGAACAGAGTGAATCCGCAACTTTCGACACAAAAACAGTCAAGAAGGTTTTCACCTTGGAGCACACCCAACTCATTAGATCTAGCTATGTTGTCACGGCCGAGACAAAAAAAGAAGCCGAGGCTCTTTTCAGGAACGGAAAGGCGAAACTGATATATACAGACAAAGAAGAAAACTTGGATATTGACTTATGCTATGCCTTAAAGCATTAGCGAAATATTTAGGTAAAACCATTTTTTTTGAAACCACCATCATCAGAAAATAACTTACAACAAAAAACACCCTATTTACCATTCGCGGCTGTGTCGAAAGAGGAAGCCGAGTCTCTTTTATGGGATGGGAAGGCGAATTTGGAATGGAAAAATAAAGATGACGACTTGGAGATTACCGAATGTGACGAAGACTAAAACTCAAACTCTCTTGAACTTTGAACTCTTAAACGTTGAACCCTTCCCTTCGACTACGCTCAGTGGGCGGGCATATTGAAACGGGCGCAGCCATTCAAACGCCGAAGGCATAGAACGGCGAAGCCCTCAACGAAGTTAAACCCAGAAACGGCGTTAGCCATTGAAACGGGCGAAGCCCTAAAAGTTTACCTTCGTCCCCTTGTCGATTCCGTACTTGTCGCAAAGTCCTGCGTTGATTTCGACTACATACATTGCTGGTGCTTCGGATGGGAGAGAAGTATCATCCAACGTGTTGGTATTCTTGCAGATGCTTACAACTTCGCGGTTTGCATTGACGTAGATAATGTCAAGCGGAATCAGCGTGTTGTGCATCCAGAACGAACGCCAGTCTTCGTTTTGGAAAAGGAAGAGCATACCTTTGTTTTCGTCCATCTGCTTGCGGTACATCAATCCGCGTGCGTGTTCTTCCTCGTTGGTAGCCAACTCCATGTCGATGCTGAAAATAACCGAATCATTTGCATTGATAAACTGAAGTTCGCCATCCTTGCGGAACTCGGGAGGATTATCAAAGTCGTATTTCTGGACTTTCAGTTCCTTTGAGGGCTTATTGCCGCTGTTTCCTTTGGGCTTTGGCGTTTTGTTGCAACTTGAAAATAATATTGCAGTAACGATTAATAATATGTATGCTAATGCTTTAGTTTTCATCTGTTATGAATTTTGTAGGGTGTGAAGTTTGTAATATATTCCTTGTTTTGCAATAAGTTCGTCATGTTTTCCTGTCTCAACAATTTTGCCTTCGTTTAGTACGATTATTATGTCGGCATTCTTTATTGTTGATAATCTGTGTGCTACGACAACCGAAGTCCTATTTTTCATCAGTTGCTCGATTGCTTCCTGCACTAAGCGTTCCGATTCGGTGTCGAGTGCCGATGTGGCTTCGTCGAGGATGAGGATTGGCGGATTCTTAAGCAGTGCGCGGGCAATGCTTATTCTTTGTCGCTGTCCGCCAGAGAGTTTGCAACCACCGTCACCGATGTTGGTGTCGAAGCCATTTTCGGTTTCCATAATGAAGTCGTAGGCGTTGGCTATTTTGGCGGCGCGTTCGACATCTTCCTGCGAAATACCTTCCTGTCCGAGCGTTATGTTGTTGAGAATGCTATCGTTGAATAGGATTGGCACTTGATTTACGTATCCCATAAGGCTACGCAGTTCCTTGAGCTTGTAGTCGCGTATATTTTTGCCGTCAATGAGGATTTCGCCTTCGGTAACATCGTAGAAACGAGGAATCAAGTCAACGATTGTCGATTTTCCCGAGCCGCTCTGACCTACAAGGGCAATGGTCTGACCTTTCTTTATAGTGAAATTTATGCCATGAAGCACTTCAGAATCAGCATTGTAGGCAAATTTTACATTACGAAACTCAATTTCGTTGCAGAACTCGGAGATTGGTTCGTTGCCTTGAGAGTTGATGATCTGATTTTCGGCATTAAGTATTTCGTTTACGCGGTCAACCGATGCCATTGCCTTCTTTATATTGAACCAAGCCGTTGAAAGGGACTTTGCCGGTTGAATTATTTGACTGAATATCAGCAGGTACCCGATGAGTGCTTCGGACGAGAATGTGCTATCTGTGGCAAGGATCATAGTTCCACCGAAACACAATATTATAACAACGGCAACTGTGGCAAGAAATTCGCTGAGCGGACTAGCCAGGAAGCGAATCCTGTTGATGTGGTTCATGAGTTTAGTGTAGTCCTCGTTGTCCTTTTCAAATTTCTCGGAAATGTGCTTTTCGGCGTTGAATGCCTTTATAACACGCAGTCCTCCAATCATTTCCTCTATCTGCGACAACAACGAGCCCATCTTTTCCTGTCCAGCCATCGATGTCTTGCGGAGCGAGCGACCGGTCTTGCCAATGAGCAGACCTACTATAGGCAGAAGGATGAATGCGAAAACCGTCAGTTCCCAGCTTATTATTATCATGGAAACCAGATAGATAATAATTTTCACTGGGTCGCGGAAAATCATTTCGAGCGAACTCATGATTCCCCATTCTATTTCCTGTACGTCGCTGGTCATGCGTGCGATGATATTGCCCTTGTGCTCGTCGGAGAAATATGCTATTGGTAGAGATAATGTTCTGTTGAACAATGAGTTGCGAATGTCTTTAACTACGCCATTGCGGATTGGAACCATAAAATGGTTGGCGAGGTACATCGTGGCGGTCTTGAAGAAGGTTGCGATCACAACGATGATTGCAATTGTAAGAAGTGCCTGGAACTTGCCTTGCGAGTCGATGATGCTGGTAAGCCAGTAATAGAAGTTATGCTTCATCGATTCGATGTCGGTGATGCTCATCTCGACCATGTCGCGCACAGGTTCCTGCGTGTTGAAAAGTATGCCGAGGAAAGGTATCACCATGGTAAACGAGCAAAGACTGAACACCGCCGACAGAATGTTGAATATAATGTTCAGCAGGGCGTAGCCTTTGTATGGCAGTATGTATCTCGTTACCTTTAGGAAATCTTTCATATTCCGGTGTAGTTGAACGGTGTTATCTGCATCAGTTCGGCCTTAACGTCTTCGCTGACATCGAGTCCGCCGATGAAGTCGATGAAGGTCTGGTGTGTAACTTTTGCGTTGGTTCTTGTGAGAGCCTTCAGTGCTTCGTATGGATTCGGGTAGTTTTCGCGGCGAAGAATTGTCTGTATTGCTTCTGCAACGACCATCCAGTTGTTTTCGAGGTCGGCGTCAATCTTTTCGCGGTTGAGCAAAAGTTTCGACATTCCCTTGTCGAGCGATGCCAATGCAATGAAAATGTGTCCCATAGGTACGCCGAGGTTGCGCAGTACGGTTGAGTCGGTGAGGTCGCGTTGCAGACGGCTGATTGGCAGTTTACGGGCCAAGTGTTCGCAGATTGCGTTGGCGATTCCTAGGTTGCCTTCGGCGTTTTCGAAATCGATTGGGTTCACCTTGTGCGGCATTGCGCTAGAACCAACTTCGCCAGCCTTGATTTTCTGCTTAAAGTATTCCATCGAGACGTATGTCCAGATGTCGCGTGCAAAGTCGATAAAAATGGTGTTGATTCTTGCCATGCAGTGCATTAGGGCGGCAATGTTGTCGTAGTGCTCGATTTGCGTGGTCGGACAACTGCGGTGCAGACCGAGGATTTCGTTTACGAACTTGTTTCCGAAAGCGTTCCAGTCGATGTGTGGGAAAGCTACATTGTGAGCGTTGAAATTGCCAGTTGCTCCGCCGAATTTTGCACTGAAAGGAATTTCTTTCAACTGGCGAATCTGCTCTTTGAGACGTACGACGAAAACATTCATTTCCTTGCCAAGTCGGGTAGGTGAGGCGGGTTGTCCGTGGGTGCGGGCAAGCATCGGGATGTCCTTCCATTCTTCGGCAAGTGCGGCTATTGTTGCCACTGTGTTTTCGAGGCGAGGCAGATATACATTTTCTACCGATTCTTTAAACAGTAGCGGTGTTGCCGTGTTGTTTATGTCCTGCGAGGTAAGTCCGAAATGTATGAACTCCTTGAATTGCGACAGACCGTGTGCATCGAAGTATTCCTTTATGAAATATTCCACAGCCTTCACATCGTGGTTTGTGGTTTTTTCAATGTTTTTTACATTTTCTGCGCCTTCGGCAGTGAAATTTCTGTACAGGTCGCGCAGAAGTTCGTATTTGCTGCTGTCGAAGTTTTTCAGTTGAGGAATGGAATTTTTGGTAAGTTCGATGAAATATTCGATTTCGACTCTTACGCGGTATCTAATAAGTGCGTATTCAGAAAAATATTCTCTAAGTTCTTTTGTCTTAGAATAGTAGCGTCCGTCTATCGGACTAACAGCCATTAATGCGTCGTTTGACATACTTACATATTTTATAGGGCGCAAAGTAAAGAAAAAAAAATGAGGTATGAAATTCTTAATACAATGATGCGCTTTTGTTAACTTTTTCTTGTTAATAAGAATCTTTGTTTGTATATTTGCGCGTTTTTATATTTATTAGAGGTATTGTTTTCTTTTTTGATGCTTGCCTCGCGAGAATTTTAATATTTGAAACGAATAAAATTTATTGATATGAGAAATAAAATACGCTTTGGTATTTTGGTTTTGATGGCGGTTATGTCATTTAGTATTGCCGCATTTGGACAAACATTGGCAGACTATAAGTTTAATACAGGTACGAATACTGCTCTGTGGAGAACATTGTCAAGTCCAACCACAATACTGACTGGTGGTGGTGATTATGCAGTTTCTGCTGTACATGACTTAGGTTTTTCATTTAAGTTTGGTGCGACATATTATACGCAGTTTTCTGTAAATGCCGATGGTAACTTGAAATTTGGGGAAACCGTTACTGGAACTTATAATTATAGTAGTCCTTTTTCCTCTTCTAATGCATCAGCAAATGTTCCGAAGATAAACTTTTTCGGTTGCGATGGCTTTATGCCTTCTGAGGTAGATGGCGGGTATGTTAAGTATGAGGTGTTGGGAACTTCTCCTAATAGGGTTTGTGTAATCGAGTTTGCGACATCCACTTATAGCTCGTCATCGCGAGGTAACATATACTCTTGGCAGGTGCAGTTGTATGAAACTACAAACAAGATACTTGTAGTTTATCCGTCTTCGCTTCCTTCTGTAAATCCTGCAGTGGAATGCCAGCATGGTATGTGTACAGGAGGCAATGATATAATTCTGGTGGATGCATCCCATAATATGACGTATCATACAAGCGGACAGAGTACTACGATAGCGGCTTCTACTTGGCCAGATGCTGGCAGATACTATCTGTTTGATCCTGTTACACCTATGGTACTTGGGGTTACATATACAGGGACATTGGGAACTGTTGGTGTTTGGAAAACATACACAAGCTGTTCTTTCAACGAAGTTGGCGAGGAACATGTATTTTCTTTCACGGCGCCAATGTCTGGTACGTATGTTATTACGGCAACGGCAAATTCAGGCGATCCGGATTTCTTCTTGATGTCTTCTTATGGAAATACAGGAACAAATGTAAATGGTGCTTGTTGGGATTCTGGAACAAAATCTCTTTCGTTGATTGGCGGTACAACCTATTATCTTATAGCGGATAATTATAATTCTTCATCAAATTCTAAGTATTCTGTTAAGGTAGAAAGTGTTATCGGTGCGCCTCCATATTACTGCGACTTTGAAAACAGTACTGAAAATGGTCGCTGGACATTCTCAAATGGTTCTTATACCAACTACTGGATGATTGGAAGTGGGACGAGCAGTGGCGGTTCTAATTCTTTGTATATAACTAATGATGGTTCTTCGTGTTCCTATACTAATACTAGTCCTTCGTACGTATATGCATATCGTTCATTTTATTTTGCCAATACTGGCGATTATGTAGTGTCGTTCAAGTGGAAAGCTCGAGGCGAAACTGGTTGCTGGGATGCTATGTACGCCGCGTTGGTGCCTTCGGGTACTTCATTTCCGCCAGCCAGCAATGTTTCGGGCAGTACAAATTCATTTCCTGCCACCAGTTATATTAATGTGGCGGATGTTTCACAAAGTTACAATACATCGGGAGAGTTCTTGTGGACCAATCGAGAAAGTGATTGGATTACTTCAACAAAAACTATTACAATTTCAACTGCCGGAGCATATACTCTTGTGTTTTATTGGAAGAACGATGATAGTGCCGGTACAAATCCTCCAGCAGCTGTCGATGACATTTCGATAGCAAAACCGTGTAATGAAATCGCAACAATAAATGCTAGTTCAACTGGAAGTTCTTCTGCATCGATTAATCGTACATCGGGTAGCGGTGTAAAGTATGAAATTCTGGTTTCCACTTCATCCGATCCCGAAGCCGCAACTGAAACGCCGGTTGTGATGACTTCGACCACACAGACAATAACAGGCTTAATCCCTGGTACACGATACTACGCATATATACGCAGCTATTGTTCAGAACACACGTATGGATCATGGAGCGGTGCTGTAAGTTTTGTTACAACGTGCGATAAGACTGCTACTTTAACTGCTAATGTCCAAAGTGCAACATCAGTATCATTGACGCGTACCTCTGGCGATGGCGTAAAGTATGACATATTGGTTTCAACCTCGTCAGATCCTGCTACGGCAACCGAATCGCCTGTAGCTATAACATCTACAACGCAAACAGTAAGCGGTCTTACACCAGCTACCCAGTATTATGCATACATACGCAGTTATTGTACCCAAGATGTGAGTGGACCATGGAGCAGTGCGGTAAGCTTTGTTACAACGTGCGACAAGACCAGTACATTAAGTGCTGAGGTACAAGGGGCATTTTCGGTATTGCTGACGCGTACATCTGGCGATGGCGTAAAGTATGACATATTGGTTTCAACCTCGTCGAACCCGGCAACGGCAACCGAATCGCCTGTTGCTATGACTTCTACGACGCAAACAGTAAGCGGTCTTACACCAACCACCCAGTATTATGCATACATACGCAGTTATTGTACCCAAGATATGTATGGACCATGGAGCAGTGCGGTAAGCTTTGTTACCGGATGTGATAAGACTAGTGCATTAAGTGCTGAGGTGCAAACTTCAACTTCGGTATCATTGACGCGTACTTCTGGCGATGGCGTAAAGTATGATATTTTGGTTTCAACTTCGTCGACCCCGGCAACTGCAACCGAATCGCCTGTAGCTATGACTTCTGAGACGCAAACAGTAAGCGGTCTTACACCTGCTACCCAGTATTATGCTTACATACGCAGTTATTGTACAGCAAGTATATATGGCGAATGGAGCAGCGCGGTTGGTTTTGTTACTTATGATGTTTGTTCTGCGGTTTCCAATCTTACGGCAACGGCTGGTCCTGCTGCTGCAGATATATCATGGTCGTATGCTGGTCAGGTTTCGCGGTATCAGCTGTTTGTTTCGCCGACGGCAATGACAGAAAGCGAATTGGAAAATGCGGAACTGATTGAAGTGACAGACCCAAGCTATACGGCAACAGGATTGTCTGCAGTTACAGGCTATTATGTATATGTACGTCCAGTTTGTAACGATTATGAGTCGGGCACATGGACTAGTGTTCAGTTTACAACGTTGAATGATGTCTATCAGTTGCCGTATTACGAAAATTTTGAGGATGTAGCGTTGGTAGCGTTGACGACAACGAATGGTCCCAACGGTTGGTATGTTGGTTCGGCAACATCAAACGGAGGCAACAATTCATTATACATATCAAGCAACAATGGAGAATCCAATGAATATAATACAAGTGCTACATCGTATTCGTATGCATATTGCAAGCTGAATATTAATGAGCAATGTGTTGTTAATGTTTCGTTTGACTGGAATGCTAATGGAGAAGGCAGTTATGATTTGCTTCGGGCGTTTATGATTCCAGTATCAGAGAATCCTACATTAAATGGAGATAATGGAATGTCAAGTATGTCAAATGATGCACCTGCAAGATGGATTGATGTTTCGGAGAACGGAGGAAAACTTAATCTTTCAACTACATGGGAGCATAGTTCAAAAGATGTGGCATTTTTAGAAACAGGTGATTATTATCTGGTTTTCTTCTGGAAAAATGATGGGTCAGTTGGTAGCCAACCTCCAGCTGCTGTCGATAATATAAGCGTAGAGGTGGTGTCGACTTGTATGCCAGTTAAAAATGTAATTGCTGCACCTGGTCGTGACAGGGCTGTAATTTCTTGGGACGAAATATCTCCTTCTTCACAATGGCAAGTACTCGTGTCAACATCTTCTTCAGCATCTTCAGCAACAGAAACTCCAGTGAGTGCCAATAGTACCTCGATAACAATTTCCAATCTTGAACGTAATACAACATATTATGCATTTGTACGTGCATTATGTTCCGAGTCGGAATCGAGTCCATGGAGTGATGCTGTCTCGTTCACAACTTTGGATGCGTGTTCTCCTGTGAACGACCTAAGTATTGATGAATACACATCAAATTCGGCAGACTTGTCGTGGACATGTTTGGATGCTGATGCAGGTTTGTGGCAGGTGATTGTTACTACAGCAGATGATGCTGTGTCGGCAACGGAAGAGCCATTGCTGGTTTATAATACATCGGCAACGGTTTCGGGACTGGCGCCGAATACACAGTATAATGTATTTGTTCGTACACATTGTGGCGAATATGGTTATTCCGATTGGGAAAGTGTAAGTTTTAAAACATCTCCAGTTTCTGTAACATTGCCATATTTTGTGGATTTTGAGGGAACTTTTTCTGATAACTGGGTGTTTGAAAATGAAACTAACGGTTGGTATGCAGGAAGGTCGACTAATAATGGTGGTGCGCGCTCTTTGTATATTTCCTACGATATGGGAGTAAGCAATTATTACTCAGGA
>Ga0265299_10001486_pt1 | contig 26659 bp, 12 predicted proteins | sample AusTroGonzalo_MG_4_FD_193485 | JGI IMG/M metagenome (GOLD analysis project Ga0265299, IMG submission 193485) | Bovine rumen microbial communities from tropical cattle in Woodstock, Queensland, Australia - Gonzalo_02 | ecosystem: Host-associated > Mammals > Digestive system > Stomach > Rumen ... | reverse complement strand
ATAATTAGTTGTTTTATTGTCGCACCTTTAGGTAAAAAAGACAAAAAATTCATGTCCCTACCTCCTGTTCCAACTTCTTGATTTCAACCCTTATTTCCATCTGACGGTTAAACTGTTTTTCGTTAGCAAGTTTCTTCTCCAGTTTTTCAATTTGGGCTTTGATTTTTTGATTTTGTTTACTTTGTACAATATAATCTTTTAAAGATGTTTTGGATTGCTTCGCTTCGCTCGCAATGACGTAATCTGGGGCGGCACTGCGGACGATGGATTCGTAGATTTCGTCCATGTTGCTGCCAGACAAATTAAATGCAGGTTCGGCAGCGAGTTTCCACGGAGTTTCGAAGGATTCTAGGAAGGTTTCGTCCTTCTCTTTTTCTTTGAAATTCACGAAAAGTTTCGCCTTGTCGTCATAAGTCAAGACAAATACGTTGTGGTGGTGCAAATTCTGGTCAATAAATTCAAACAACTTGCGCGGGCAATCAAACGATTTCATTTTGACTTCAAATACGTCAATTTCGTTTACCAGTAGGCCTTTTTCTGCCGCCATGGTCTGTGCTGTCAGCTTATTTTGCCACACAATCTGTTCCACGTACTTGACAAACAGGTTCTTTATTGCAGTGCTGACGGCGCACTTGCTGTAGAACTTTTCCTTGGGCACGTTCTTGCCCACGTATGTCGAAGAGGGCAAGTTTATCATTTAACCACCAGGAATGTTACTAGTTCAAAGTCGTCCAAGCCGCGGATTTCTCCAGTGAGCGCGGTGGTTTCGCCATCGCCAAAGAGGCTATCGATATCAGATTCTTCCTTGACTTCGATAATCGAGGCGATTGCCTGTTGCAGCAGATCGCTGTACTTTCCCATTTTTCGTCCGTCTGCGGTTTCTTTATTGAATGCACGGCAAAGAGTTGCGTCGGGTTCTGCAAGACCACGGCAAGCGTGACGCATCAAGTCCAAAATCTTTTTTGGCGAAAGGTGGTTGCAAACGACGCTTCCGTCTTGCTGCAAGTAAACCATGTAGAATGGGTGCAGGCGGTTCTTGCTGCGGATATTTATGGCGTTGTTACGGTTCCGCAAAATGTAAATCACACCAGGCGGCAACTCACCGACTTCATCCGCCTTGACAAGCGCATAAATGCCCGTAGGCGCATTCTCAATTTCTTGGTGGGTCTCGCGATATTGCAACAGGTCCATGCGGAAATCGTTCAGGCCGAGATCAACGATGTTCACGCCACCCTTCATGTCTTCCAAATCAACTACATCTTCTTTCAGTTTACGCAACTGTTCCTTGCGATATTCCAAGTCGCCCATTTCTTCGGCACTGATGGGGTTGTCGTCACCTGTCGCCGTCATCACCGAAATCTTCATGCGGGCAACAACGCGCGACTTCAAGTTGATGTATTCATCGAGGCTCACATTCGGCCAGAAGTTCACCAACTGGATTTTTGCGTTCTTACTGCCGATACGGTCAATTCGCCCAAAGCGCTGGATGATGCGCACCGGATTCCAATGGATGTCGTAGTTGATCAGGTAATCGCAATCTTGCAGGTTTTGGCCTTCACTGATGCAGTCCGTTGCAATGAGCAGGTCAATGTCGCCAGGCACAACATTCCTGAGCAAATAACGTTCCTTGGATTGCGGCGAGAAATACGTCAGCATCGTATCGTAATCGGCATGGAGTTTGGGAAGGTTTGTGCGACCATCCATGTCGCCGGTCACGAGGGCCGTGTGGATTCCATATTCGTTTTTCAGCTTTTCGGCGAGCTGTTCATACAGGTATTTTGCAGTATCCGCGAAAGCAGTAAAGAGAATAATCTTCCTGTTTCCGGGATTGATGGGGTTTTCAATCTTGCTACAGATTCGTTCAAAAAGGGTCTGAAGCTTTGAATCGTGTTCCGGTGAAAGTTCTTCTGATACTTTCTGCAACTGATTAAGAACTTCCAACTCCTGATTAAGTTCGTTCAACCAACCGATATAATCCATATCGGCTAAATTGAAGTGGATATCCTTGCCTACGGTAAATTCGTCGTCATCTATGATAACGCTTTCGATATCGTAATCGATGTTTGCTTCTTGGCAGGCGTCTTTCCCTTCTTCAAGACTTTTGATGTACTTGTTTATCTTTTCGACTGTTGACAGAACCAAATCGTGATAGCGGTTCAGCGTAAGCTTGAACGAATAGATGGAACTTTCCAAACGTTTGAGCATGTTGATGCTCATGAGTTTTCGAATACCAATTTCACGACCCAAGAGCAAGTCCTTTTCTTCGGAACTGTCAATATATCCTTCAAGGCGGCTTGGGTGCACAAATCGTGCCGGGCTGTAGACGCTCATCTGCAATTGACTCAAGAGCAAATAAATGCTGTCGAAGGTGATTCCTTCTAGGTCTGTAAGGTCCGGAGATTCTGAAATTGGTGGCAACCGTTCTGGAAATTTTCCGACTTCGTTGATGTCGTAGAATTTTTCGATGTGCTTGCGCGAACGTGCAATAGTCACGGAATCAAGTAATTCAAAAAAGTCAAAATCCAGTGTTTCAAGAAGTGCCTGCGTGGTGCGTAAAGAGGCTGGTAACTTAGCCCAAGCATTGTAGGCACTTTGTGCTTGCTTAAAGATGGCGTCGATGCTGTTGTTCAAGTTTAGCAGGGAATCCATCTTGTCGGAATCGTCTTCGTAAGCCAAACGCAACTGATTCTTTAAATCGTTGAAACGATTGTTCACCGGAGTCGCCGAAAGCATCAATACCTTGGTCTTGACGCCCTTGCGTATTAAACGCTGGTAACGATTTTCCTTACGGTCCGCATCGTCATCCATGGGGTAGGAGTAGTCTTCTCCAGTTGCTGTGCCGCCATTGCGGAAGTTATGTGATTCATCGATGACAACGAGATCGTAGTTGCTCCAAATAATGCGGCTTAGGTCAAGGCCGTTCGTATTCCCGGAATCACGCGAAAGGTCCGAGTGGAACAACACATCGTAACGGAATCGGTCGGTAACAAGCGGATTGTTCGTCTGGTTGTTCTTGAATGTCATCCAGTTGTTGTTCAACTTTTTAGGGCAAAGAACAAGCACGTTCTTGTTGCGATTCTCGTAATACTTGACTACTGCAAGTGCGGTAAATGTCTTGCCGAGACCCACGCTATCTGCTAGGATGCATCCGTTATATTTTTCCAGCTTGTTGATGATGGCAAGTGCAGCATCTTTTTGGAAGTTGTAAAGCTTTTTCCAGATGGCACTTTCCTTGAATCCCGTCGCAGAATTAGGCAAGACATCTTCGCTGATGTCGTTCAGGAATTCATGGAAAATATTGTAGAGCGTTACGAAATAGATAAAGTCCGGCGCATTCTCCTTATAAACAGTCGCAATGCTGTCCATGACGGCTTGGGTGACTTCCTCGAATTTTTCTTCGTCGTACCAGCACTCATTAAACTTGTTGATGTAATCGTTTGAAAGTGGCGCCGAAACCCTCATGCTAAAGTTCGAGATGTTGTTGCCTTTCTCTACGCCAAGGCCCACTGCCGAAAATTCGTTAAAGGGTGTGTATAGAGCATCATCATCCGGCTGATTTACATGTAGGAACGTCTGAAAATTCAAATCCGTTACATTGGTCCTGAATTTGACCTTTTGGCGAATCCATTCGGCACATTCTACAGCAATCGCTTTCTGATTCAATTGGTTGCGTAGTTTCAACTCAAATTCGCTACCGAACAGGGACCGTTCGCGGGCTGATTGTTCTTCGTTGAGGGCGCATTCGCGAGCACTTTTAGATATATCAAATTCCCTGCTTTCTTTGGCCGTCTGTTTTTTAACGAAAGTCTTGGATGTGAAAATAAACCGCAAGGAGTCGATTTTCCAAAGTTCGTTTTTCAGGGTTTCAAAAGCGTAAAGAGAAAAACTGGCTGCGGCAATCGACAGTTTGGAGCCTGCGACAACGGTTTTACGAAGGTCATCGACGACCTTCTCGGACATATTATTAAAAAAGCACTGTTCCATATAAAAATTAACCACCGCTTGGCGCGGTACATAAAGGAATATAAACTATTATAGGAACAAGCGCAAATTTGAATTTACGAGAAGAGGGGGGAATCCGCAGTCAGAGCTCCAAAAGCCACCGTGGAATAGCCATAGTCCACGTTACGCGTTCCGATTCTTGCGTAGCGGAGTTTTATTTCCCAAAAATTAAAATATCAAAGAATAGGGAAATAGATTACGTCCTTCTGGCGTAATTACATAATAATGGGCTGACAAGCGAATTGCTTATAAGTCGGCCCCGAAATAAACGCGAGAACGAGAAATGACTGGATCCTTCCTCCTTACAGTCGTCAGGATGACGAGTTCGGGGTGACAAGAAATAACTGGACCCTTCACTTTGTTCAGGGTGACGAGTGTGTGTACGTCAGGGTGACGAGTGTAGAGTGTCGCTTTGTTTATTTCTTCTTCGCTGTAGATTTTTTCGGGGCGGTGAAGTAGTTTTTCATGAAGACTTCGAATTCTTCGTCTTCGATTTTGTGCATGTTTGCGAGTTTGTCAAAAATCCAGCAAAGTTGTTCGTCTGTCTGGATGGCGACGTAGCCGTCTTTGCGGAAAACTTTGAGTTTCAAAAGGCCGCTGTCCCATCGGTTCGAAAGTTTGAAGTCTTCGAGCAGGCGGGATTGTTCCTTACAAATGGCAAGTTTGTCTGCAAAGGAGTAAATCGGGGCGTAAATGTTCGGGTTGCAGAGGTGCAAAAGTCCGTTGCGTGCGTTCGCGGGATTCTTGGCAAACTTCTTGGAGGCGAAGTCTTCGAGCTGTTCCTTGATTTCGGAGACGGTTTTGCCGCGGGTGGCGGCCGGGAGGGTGGAGAACTGGTTCAGGATACCCTGCAAAAAACTCATGTCCCAATTTTTGGAAGAGGTGCCGGTGCCTGCTTTCCAGAGGCCGACGTTGCCTTTGGTGGTGTTGGCGAGCTCATAGAGTGCAACGGCCTGTGGGGCGAATTCGGCGCCGTTGGTCGGTGCGGGGGCGATTGTCTGGACGTTTTCGCCGAGGAAGTTCTCCGCGAGGAACTGGTCGAACGCATCGTAGATTGCATCTTTGCCCGGGACTTTAAAACGGGGGGCGCCATTTTCTTTGAGTTCTTTAATTGTTGCCATGATCCTTCCTTTGTTTATTTATTTCTTACTTAAATATATACAGAAAAGTGCTCGTGGGAACAAAAGAAATCAAAACTATAGCGAAATTCCGGTGTTGCGCTCGCTGACGGTGGTCACGGCGGCTTTGAAAATGTCGTCATTTGCGATGATGGTGACGCTTTCCTTGGCGCGGGTGATGCCTGTGTAAATTATTTGGTTTGTGAGGAGCGGGTGCCCGATTTTTGTGGGCAGGAACATGGTGACGTGTTTGTACTCGGAGCCTTGGGATTTGTGGATGGTGATGGCGAACGCGGTGGTGATGGAATCTTCGGGGAGGACGGAGAGCGGATAGAAGACAAAGTCGTCACGGGTTTTTGCGCTGCCATTGTTTGTTTGTGGTGGCGCTTTTTTTAGCATGAGGCAGGGGGTGTTGCCGTCGAAGACGACGATTCCGGTGTCGCCGTTGTAGAGCTTGAACATTTCCTGGTTCTTGGTGATGATGAGAAGTTGTCCGGGAAAGTAGCCGGAGTCGTCCCGTTGGATGTTTTTGCCTTGTTTTTTATTTTGTATGCGCCAAAGGTTTTTTATTTTGCTGCAAACTTTTTTGTTGATGTTTTCAATTCCGCGGAGGCCGCGGCGTTCGGCGCAGAGGATCCGTTTTGTCAACGAAAGTTGCCAGATTGCGTTGCGACGGGCGGTTTCACGGTGTTCAGGGTCATCGGTTTCGGTGCCGGTGCGCTTTGGATGAATGTTTTCGGCTAACTCGGGGAGTTTGGCGAAATCGCGGGACCATTCGGCAATGAATGTTTCGATGCGTTTGTCTTCTTCTTTTTTGGAGAGGGGCGTATTGTCGGTTTCGAGTTTCCTGTAGAAGACTTTGTCCTTGAAGGTCGCGGTAATTTCGTTTGCGATGTCGCTGGATGCATCGCCGCTTGTGAACTTGTGCGGAACGAACTTGGTGTTGTCTTTTGTTTCGGCAACTTCCTTGATTTCGCTTGCGAGTTTGCCTATGCTCGAGCGGTCGTCAAAGCGGTTGGATTCGTTGAGCTTGACTGAAAAATTTTTGTCGGATTGTACTTTGAGGATTTCGCCGAGGACGGCGCCGGAATCGACGGAGGGGAGCTGGAACGGGTCGCCGAGAATGAAAATGCGTGCGCCTTCGGGGATGGCTTCGAGGAGCGCGGCGAACATTTCGATGTCGATCATGCTTGCTTCGTCAATGACGAAGATGGAATTCTTGGGGAATTGCTCTTCGTGATTGAACATGAAGCCGCCTTTGCTTTTGGAGAATCGGAGCAGGCGGTGTATGGTGCTGCTTTCGAGTTCGTTCAGCTTGCGGAAAATGCGTTCGTTGTCGCCGTTCTTTTGTTCGTCTCTGATTCTCGAGAGTCCGTCGATAAGGCTTTCGCGCATGCGGTCGGCGGCTTTGCCGCTCGGTGCGGCGAGATAGATGTTCCAGTCGAGCATTTCGTTGTGGCTTGCGAGCAGGTTCCACAGAATGTAGAGAACGACGGTCGTCTTGCCGGTGCCCGGGCCGCCGGTGATGACGAGGTTTTCGGTTTGCCCGCGGATGATGGCTTCGGCTTGACGCTTCTTGATGAGAAATGGTTTACTGTTGGCGAGCGGTTTGCAGATGTCGGCTATGCTTTTGGTGCACTGTGCAATTTGTTCGTTATTTGGCGTACATCCGTTTTTGAATAAATTCTTCACAGATTTCTCGATGACGCATTTGGCATCGAAATGCTTGGTGAAATAGAGGTGCGAGCCGTTCGGGCGCTTGGCGAGGACGAACGGTTTCCCTAAATCGTCTTCGGTGGATTCGGTGTCTGTATCGCGGGTTTCGGTGATGGCAGAAAAATCGTTTGCCAAGATATCTTGGGTGCCTTCGTTGATGATGCTTGCGAAGTCGGATGCGCTTGCGAATGAACTTTCGTCAATGTCTTCGTCGGCGGTGCTGATGCGGAGCGTCACGAGGCCGTTCCATTTGCGGTTCCACATGTCTGCAAATTGCGTTACGTCTAGTGGTACGCGCGTGTTGCCGTCGTCGAGGAGCGAGAGGCAGAGCGTCAGGAACTTTTGCGTCTGGAGCGGAATGTCGTTCTTGATTTCAAAAAGCAGGTGGAGCAGATGTTTGTCGAGCGGAACGAGCCCGTGCATTTCGATGAGGGCGTCGATGAATTCGTCAATCGATTCGGTGGTGAGAATTATTTTGTCCATTCTAGATTTCCTCCTTGATGTGGGAGGGCTTGCTCATCAGTTCCTTGATTTTTTTGTAGGCGGATTCGAGGTCGTCAAAGCTTTTCCACGTCTGTGCGTAAATGCCTTTGGGCGTTCCGCCTTCGGTGCCGCGGATGAACGCATAATAGATGCCGCCAAAATGTTGTTCGAAAATTTCCGGTTCGCTCAAGTTTTCGGGAGTGCCTTTGCCATAGAACTGCTTGAGCCATTGGATTAGGCAATAGCTGTAAAGTACGCGCTGGATGGAATAGTCGTTATCGACTTTTTCCTTGAGCGCTTCGGGCATGTAGGTGTTGTTTTCGAGCAAGTCCGATTTCCAGTCGAGAATGGAATAGCGTTTTTGGCCGTTCACGGTGCGGACGAACAGCAAGTCGATAAAACCTTTGCAGAAACGTTTGAGAAGGTCGCTGTCGGCACGTCTTGCATCGCTTATGCAATTTCCAGAATCCACGGGCTCCTCGTTGTACGCATCGTTTTCGGCAAGTGCGAGCTTCTCGTTAGCATCGTCGGTTTCGTCGCTGGCGTTCTGGTTGAATTGCAATTCGGGTTTATGGTCGCTAAGCGGAATGTCGACGAGCGCGAATGTTTGTGGCGTTGTCAAACAGCCTGTGATGACCGGGAGTCTTGCGTTGAGCGTATTCCACTGATAACGCGTGGCTATGTCGATCCATGTGTCTCGATGATTCCAGATGGGGAGCGACTCGCGCTTGAATTCTTCTTCGATGACGTTTTTTGTTTGCGAATCATTGAGTGCGTCTTCGAGCGTTTTGAGGTCCTGGCCGAACTGCTGGAATTTCGTGCGTTCGAAAATGCGGTGGAGTGCGTTGCCGGCGTGCGAACCGCGCGGGAAGCGCTTGGCGGTTTCGTTCAGGTGAGTCTGGTAATCGAGTGCTTCGTCTGCTGCAATGGTGCAATTGAGTGCGGCGGTATCGATGTCACTGATTTTCACCGTAGCGCTGCGTGCTGTCGTCGTCTCTTCGTCGTCCGGGTTTAAACGGTCTCCGGCGTCGGTGTCGACTAGAGAATCTGCTTTGCCAGAAAGAGAACTGTACGAGTACTGCATAATGCTTGCATCGGCGAGTTTTTGTTGCAAACTTGCCATCGCGTATTTTTGTGCTATGATGTTATTTGTAATTTCTTCGCTGCTTAGTACGTTTCCGATTCCTGAAAGGGCGTTGAACGGCTTGAGGATGCGTTCCCTGACAGTTTCGCTTAACTGTTGCGGATTCCATTCGTCATCCTTTAATAATTTCACCGTCAGCTCCGGTGCGTTTTCGATTAGTGCATTGATGGAGCTTGCGAGGAATCTATATTCGGGCTTGACGCCTTTGGCGTTTTTCCATTTTTCGTAACGGGGCAACATCAGGATGGACGAGGCGCGTGTAAAATCGACGTAAAAAAGTCGTTTCCATTCTTCGAGTTCTTCGCTTTCGCGTGTACTTTTGGCCTGCTCGCTGAATCCGAGGCGGATTTCGTCATGGTTATGATAAAGAAACGGGCCTGTTCCTGGTCTTTTGCCTTTGAATCCGGCGACGGAAATCACGACGGGGAATTCGAGACCTTTGGAGGCGTGGATGGTCATGACCTGCACGGCGTCGTAATCGCTGCTTTTCTCGACAAGGTTGCCGTCTTCGTCATCGGCGTCATCGTTGTAGTTCGCGAGCGCTTCTAAATGGCGCACAAGGTCTTCGATGGAACAGTTGTGATTGTAGAGGTATTCGATGGCGTAATTACCTATTTGGCGGAGCCTTGCCAGGTTTTGCAATCTTGAAATTTCGGTCAAGCGTTCTTCGACTTGCGTATCGCTGTAAATGCGTTCGAGCATTTCTGCGTAACGGCGCTTTTGGGAAAGTTCGCGCCAAACGTTTAATTGTTGGCGGACAGGATTGTTCGGGTCGTCGAATGCTGTGCTTTCGGCGTAGTGGATGTCTTGATGCGCAATTCTGAAAAAGTCCGTGATGAGAGCTTCGCTTAAAAGGCGCCTGTTCCATGCCGAAAAATCGGGTGCATCGATGGCTTTGAAAATGGCAATCCATTCGGCGCATTCGCGACAACTGAACAAATTGCCGTCTTTGTAGCGGCTGAACGGGACGCCTGCGGAGCGCATGGCTTCTTCGATGGATTCCATTTCGCTTCGGCTGCGGGCGAGAACGGCGAAGTCCTTGAAGGTGACGTTCCTGTATTTGGTGCAGTCTTTTTTATCGAATACCTGCAGGACTGTTTTTTTGTCATCGACAAAAGTACACCAATCGACAATTTTTTTTACGGCGGCTCGTGCAAAGTCTACTTCGTTGATGTCTTCTTCGCTGATCCAAATTGGTGAAGCTTCTTTGCCGTTGATTTGCGGGGGAGCCTTGACTTGCGATGTATTTTGTGGCGGGAGCGAGTGCTCGAAATCGACGAGCTTGGAGACGCCTTCGTTGGGAGTGAAAAAGTCGCCTTCAAAAAGTTTATTGCAAGCGTTGATGATTCCAGTCGTAGACCTAAAATTTATCTGCAACGACATGCCGTTATTGATTTCGTGAATCGCTTTTTGATAGACGTTTACATCGGCACTTTGGAAGCTGTAGATGGATTGTTTCGGGTCGCCGACAACAAAAATTTTCTCGAAAACGTTGCTGAAAATATCCCATTGTAACTGGTTCGTGTCTTGGAATTCGTCGATGATGGCGTATGCGTATTGCGCTCGGAGGCGCGTCTTCAGCAGTGAATCGCCTTTGCTTGTGTCGAGTGATGCGCGGTGTACCGAAAGGATCATGTCGTTGAACGATTGGTATTTCATTTCGGTCTTGTACGCTTGCCATTCTTCGAAAACGGTGGGAGCTTGCGCGATTAAAAAATTGTTGAGCAGAATACCGTTGATGGAACCGACTAAATCTTTTAAGGTTTTGAAGGTGATAAAAGCTTCGTAAGCATCGCAAGGCCAGCTGGTTCTGATAAATTCACAATCTTTGAATGAAACGCCCGAATAGAGCGAGATGCCCTTTACCCAAAGTTTGAGCGTGTTCAAAAAATCAGCGATACAGTTTTTAGATGTCTTGCTGAATTTTTCGGACGGATACTTTTCGAGTGTGGCGAAAGCGTTATTGAATGTAGGAATGGCGAGAATGTCGTCAAGTGTGCGTGCGGCGGCAATTGTGTGCAGGTCTTCATTGCTTAAAATGGTGTCGCCGACTTTAATTTCATCAGGTTTGTCGAGCGGGATAATTTCGTGATTGCCTTCGCGCCCTTTGTAAATGTTTGTGATGCTTTTAAGGCCGTTGATGATTTTATTAGTGAGGAGTCTTGCGGAATCAAGCTTGAGCAAAAATTGAAAATCGGGATTTTCGCACCACTTGTCTCGAATAAATTGTTCAATGAGATTTTCGACTTCGGCATCGTCTATCATCGACATGTCAAAAGGCCTACCCGCATCGTAGGCGTATTCTTTTAGCGCTTTTTGGCAGAACGAGTGGATGGTGAAAATCGCGGCGTTATCGACATCCTGATACGCTTTGGAAAAAAGTGCAAGTGTTGCGTTGTCGAGTTCTTTTTCAGATGCGTCGCTCTTGTCGAGTTTTTTGCTGACGAGAACTTCGTCGATTTTTTTACGAATGCGGTCTTTCAATTCTCCTGCCGCTTTTTCGGTGTAGGTGACGATGAGAATTTTTTTGAGCGGTGTGCCAAGACTGATGAGCTTTGCGACCATCAGCTGGATGGTGTATGTTTTGCCGGTGCCTGCGGAAGCTTCAATGAAAAGGCTTTGGGAAGGGTCGAATTTTTGGAGACTGAAATTTTCCATGATTATGCCTTCCTCTTCTTTGTCGTTTTACTTGCCGTAGTTTCGGTTGCCTTGGGTTTTGCATTTTCGTCTATAGAAAATTGCATGAGCGCGCGCATCTTTTTTGTTGCATCTTTCCATTGGTTTGTAAAGTTGCTCGCCTCGAATCCGACGTCCGTGATGGGGTCGAAAAGCGTTTTCTTGTCAAAGTATTTCCAAGATTCTGTTAAGAGTTTATCCTTGAACGCACGGATGTTGATGATGCTCGATGCGTCTAGCAAACTTGCGGGAACCGCCTTGGAGTAAGGAAGTTGAGTCTCGTTGCCGAATGCGGCGGTGTAAATATCCTGCAAGATTTTGCTTGCTTTGTGCGGTGTCATGGAGACTGTTGCACTAGAGGCTTCTTTTGAAAGGTCGCCGTTGTAAATAAAAAGCTTAATCGTTTGTTCTTTCTCGGGGGCGTTTGACCTTTGTGCAATGACGGCGAGAGCCTTGACGTAAGAGGGCAGGAACTTGTCCAAATTTGGATTTTTGTCGGAAGACGATACGGATGCCATTTTCGTGATTTTATCAAGATCCGCGTTATCGCTCCAGTCGAGCGTTCCTGAAAGCGTCCATTTGCCCATGTTTTCGCGGCTGAGTTGGATGTCCTGAATTTTGGCTTTGTAACTCCAGGATTCCTTGATTTCTTTTGTGAGCGAATTGCCCATCTGCGCAAGAATTTGCGCCTTGTTCGTTTCCAGTTCTGCAAGCAGTTTGGCTCCGAAAATGCCATCGGGCATGTATCCCTTGAGCGTGGATTCTTTCTTGAATTTTTCGAGTTCATCGGACTTATGCGAAAGTTCTGCGGCAACCATCATCTTGAGGAGCGAACTTTTCTGCAATGTGTCGAAATGGATGGGTTCGAACAGTTGTTTTTCGGGATCGTCGGAGTCGGAGGATGCGAGCATTTGGCTGATGCGGAATTCAAAAGGATCTTTCAAGAAATCACTCAGCATGTACAGCGGTACGCGTTCGGGCAATTTAACGGCGATGTCCTCTGTAGCGCTTTGCATGGCTCCAGTTTTTGGATTGACGTGCGCAAAACCGTCTTGCATCATGTTCAAGAATGCGCGCTTGTTGCGGAGACTTTTTTGCGTGAACAATTCATCGAAATGGCGTGTTTCGTCGAGCGAAATTTTATTTTCGGGCCATGCCTCGGATTGACCGATTTTTTTGGCGGGCGCGCAGTTCTTATCGCAACTCACAGCATGAATCAAAAACTTTCGAATGTCATTAACAACGGATGTCGGGTAAAGTTCCGCGTCCTTGCGGATGTCCTGATTCACGTAGCTCACGTGGAAACTTTCGCTGGTGCTCATGAGCTGGCAGAGAAATGCATAACGCCTTTTGGCAATGGGAGAATCGTCGCCCGGCCACGGGCGGCAAGATTTGCGGAGGTCGAGCGTGTTGTGCTGTTTTGCACCCGGGAAGTTCATGGAATCGCCACCGATAAAGAACAAATGCTTTACAGGGATAATGCGGTTCGGGATAAAGTTCATGAACGTGATGCCGTTGACGAACAGCGTTCCGCAACTGTATGCTGACGATTGCGCAGCGGTGAGGAGCGTCTGTTTGACGACTTTCCACGAAATACTTTCGAGCCCGGCGTCCATCTGGTTGCGGAGACCTTCGATTGCCTGCATCACGTTATTGACGATAATTGTTTCGCTGGCGAAACCTTCGGGTGCGCCAGACATGATGAGGCATTCGCTGATGAAATCGCTGAGTTTGTCGAGGTCCGCGACCTTCCTTGGATTCGAAGATTCGCAACCTGCAAATTCCATCCATTTTTGGAGTGTTTCGATGCAATCTACAAACTTGCAGAGGGATCTGTTGTCGCTTGTCGCCATGTCCGCATATGGCATCAGCGTTTCGCTTGAGTTCTCGTGGAAAATCTCGACGGGATTTTTTGTCATTTTCGCAAGAAGCAATCGGCGAACGCCACCGAGCCAGTCGTCTTTTTTGCGTTCGCGGTCTCGATAGACGTTTGTGCCTTCGATCCAGCTTTCCCATTTGCTCACGTCGTCTTCAGATATGTGGCGCGTTTGCTGCACGACCGGGTTACGCAACAACGCAAAGAATGTGGGGCGTGTGATGGTTCCTTGTTCGAGAATCGTAAACAAATTTTCCAAGATGTTTTCGGTCTGCGAACTTCTGGCGGGTGAATCGACAATGGCAAATGGAATGTGTAAAAATCCGTCCTTTTCGTTTTCGCTTGCGTATTTTTTGCGCTCGGGCGTCTGGTCGAAAATGGTCTTGATGGCGGTGCGGTAATCGTCTAAAGCTGGCGATACCACGAGAATGTCGTTGACGCGGGCGCCTTGTTGCATGAGCTTGCAGATGGACGTGTGCAATGCTTCGATTTCGCGAATTTTTGTCGGCGCGGCGGTGACATCTAAACTAAAATCATGTTCCTTGCAATCGCTTGCGCTAAAGTCCGGTAATGTATTGATGCGGTTTGCTATGGCGTATTGCACTTTATGCAAAAGCGTATCGTGCGGGAGATTGCTCGCGTCACGGATTTCGTTGCTTGTCCTGAAATCGAAATCGTAATTGGCTGCTTGGCACCAGAGCTTGATATTGTCGCGTCCAGATTTTCCCCAATTGCAAAGCAACGTATTTTCGGACTGCGCTTCTTCGTTGGTGTATTCCGGGATGTCATCTACATCGTTGTTTTCTCCGGTGTCATAAATATCGATAGACATTTTTTTGCGAACATTGTCAATACTCCCGGAATTGTCGCTCCATTGACCGTTGCGTGAAACCCAGTTCCTGTGGATGGTTGCGTCTTGCGTATGAATCGTTGTCGCGTCTTCCCAGAATTCCATACAGGGGTTTTGTATGTAAGCAAAAACGTCGTGCGTCTCGGCGTACTTTTGCAATATGACGCGGTAGAACTGTCCCATGCCGCCGAGCCCGAAAATGAACAATGGCGTATTGCCGATGCGTTCCGTATGGAACCGGACATTGCCCTCTTTGTCATGGCATGCGCTGTACAAGTATGGAATTGTCAAGTATTCCGTGCGTTCTCCGTTCTTGCGTTTGGCTTCGTTTTCGAATACTTCGGAAAGCAGCGAGGGCTTGCCGTTGTGCGCGTGGAAAATGGCGGAATACAAATCGCGTTGCCATGCTTCGCGTCTTGAAATTTCGTGATTTGCAAGTCCGAAAAATGTGTCCAATTTTCCTTGTTTCCACTTGTCGAGAATGCCGGGCGCAGATTTTCCGTCAATGTTTTGGATAAAGTTGCTCGGTCTGCTGGTTTCGTATTCCAAAAATAGCGAAGCCATCTTGCTTGCAAAATCAAAAAGATGCGTCTCGTCAAGTTTGCCATCGACGACCAAATAGCGTTTGACTTCGTCGTCCATCAGCATGTAATTCGGGACGCCGTCTTTCTCTTTGGCGAGGTACGCAAGAATGACGTTCCTCAACATGTCGGCGTTCAGCTTTTTTTTATGGAGATTGTCTCCGATGAGAATTTCCATGAGAAAGCGGTCGATCATCATGGAATTGAAACCGAGGAGTGATTTCTTTTTTTGCACCCATTTGAGCCTGAACCATTGCTCTAGTTTCGGGTCCGGGAACAGAATCGCCGGGGCTTCAAAGGGATTTGTCCATGCTTTGGATATGGCTTCAATCAGTTCGTCGGCGAGGTTTTCGAGGTTCAGCGCAAATTTCAGGTATAGCATGGTTACAATATATCTTTCGTTACTGTCAAATTTGTGCGTTGTCACTTGAAAAATCAGGTTTTTTGCCGTTTTCCGAAATCGATGATGCTTGTGTGATGTTTATCGCTTCTTTGTCAGATCCATGCTTACTTTTTGGTTATTTTTCGTATATTAATGAAGGACGGGGTAAGAATGAAAAAAAATAGTGCAGACCGGCAAGGTCGGATTGAAAAAAGCAATGCCATTATAGAATCCCTTGCAGACGAATTCGATTGCGTCTGTTATGTTGAACTTACCCAAAATCCAGAGGGTAAAGACGTTGAAATTTTCCGTGCAAGCGATTTCTTGGTGACGCATGTTCCCGAATTGAAGCACGAACGTAATCTCCACAGACGTTTAAATCTTATTTGCAATAATTTGGTCTGTGAAAGCGATCGCGATTTTTTTTATAAAAGCACCCGTCGTGAAGCTATTATAGAAAATCTTGAAAATAGTTCACCGTATGCAGTGCCCTTTAGGTGCCTGGTCGATGGAATGGAAACTTATTACCAGATGAGTTTCTTTGCCGACCGCGATGAAGAAAACAGATTGAAGGGATTTGTCATGCGATTGCGCAATGTGGATAAGGACATCCGCAACAAGCAACGCTATGAACTTGAACGCCACTTGAACGAAAGCATTGTCATGAAATTTGGCGAGCAGGTGGAATCCGTATTTGTCTTCAATCCAACGAAGAGTACATTCAGGACCCTTTATTGCAAAGAAGAACTCAAGGGCCTTTTTCCGATGAGCGGAAAGCTTGACGTAAACCGCGGCTTTGTGGCCATGAATATTATCCATCCGGCTGACCGCAAAATAATATTGGAAGGCCTTAATATAGACAACATCCTAGATCGATTATCGCGTGAACATAATTTCCGCTATTTGTTCCGTGATATAGCTCTTGGGTATGCCCGTTGGTTCGAAGTTCGCGTGATGCGGTTTGATATTGGTGACGAAAATGAATTCTTGGTAGGTTTTGTCAATAAAAATACGGAAATCATAGACAAGAAAATTAACGAAAAAATTCGCGATGAATTTGCCAGTATTTATCTCATCAATCTTGAAGAAGATACGATTCAAGCTGTTCGTAAGTCGCCTTTTTATAAGGGCGATGAATATAAGACGGTCGTCAAGTTTACGACTGCGTTTAATGATGCCTTGGATGCAGTCCATGAGGATTTTTCCGAACAGTGGAAAAAGTTAGGCAATATCGACTACTTGAAAGAACTTCTTGCCGATGAAGATCATCGTGAATTTATTTATAAACACCGTGATGCGCAAAACCCGTATTTTTGGTGTCGGTCGGTTTTTAGCGTTTTGGATAGAGCCGATGGAGTCCCTACCACGCTTGTCATGACAAGTACTTCGGTGGATAAAGACCAATCCGAAAAACTCAGCTTGAGCGAAGAACTCTCTCTCCAGAAAAAAGAACTGGAACGCAACCTTTCGATTATCGAAGCGCTTTCTGCCGAATATACGTCGGTCTATTACATCAATCTCGATACAGAAGAAATTACGCCATACTCCATGAACAAGGCTACGGCGAATGCGTTTGGTGAAACGTTCAAACGGAATGTCAAGTATTCGTCGGCTTATTCTGTTTATGTTGAAAAGTTTGTCAGTGATATTTATAGGGAACGCATGCTGCAGGCGGGCTCTATTAAAAATATCCGCGAACAGTTGGTCAATCGTAAAAGTTTTAATACCATGTACGTGAACTTCCTCAATCGCTATTGCGAAATGAAGTTCGTGAAGGTGGGGGATTCGTCTAATCCGAAGTTCGTAGCGCTTGGTTTTGCAGATAAAGAAGATTTACTCCGCAAGGAACTGCAACAGCAGGCGGTGATTCAAGGACTTGCAGAAGACTTTGATTTGGTGTGCTATATCGATACTGTCTCAATGCATGAAAATGTTTATCGGTGCACGGATGTGTTCCCCCGCATTATACCAGATTGGCCTGATATACATGAATTCCACCATCGATTGAGTATTATTAAAGAAAAGTTTGTTTTTAAGGATGACCGCAATTATTTTTATGAACAAACGCGCAGGGAAGTTATCCTTGATAATTTGAAAAGTAAGAATGCTTATTATGTGAATTTTAGGGCAAAATTATTTGGACGGATTGAATATTGGCAAATCAAATTTTTGTTGACGGCGACGAATCCCGTTCAAATTGTTGCCGGATTCCGTTGCGTTGATGAAGAAATGCGCAAACAAAAGCAGGACAAGGAAGCTTTGGAACAAGCTCTCCAGATGGCCAATTCCGCAAGCCGTGCCAAGACAACGTTCCTCAACAACATGAGCCACGATATTCGTACGCCGATGAATGCCATTATCGGATTTACGGGACTGGCTGCAAATCATATCAATAATAAGGAACAGGTTGCTGATTACCTGGGTAAGATAAAGCAGTCTTCGGAACACTTGCTTTCGCTTATCAATGACGTCCTTGACATGAGTCGCATTGAATCGGGCAAGATGAATATTTGCGAGCGCCCCGAGAAACTTTCGGATATCATTCATATGTTAAAGGGGCTAGTCCTTTCGGATGTGCGTTCCCGTCAGCAGAATTTTATAATTGAACTGGAAAATGTTCGTAATGAATTGATTTTGTGCGATAAACTGCGCTTGAATCAAGTCCTGCTGAATGTTGTTTCCAATGCCATCAAGTACACTCCGCAAAAAGGAAGTGTATTGTTCAATATAAAGGAAGTTCCTGCGGAGACGGGGTACGCGGTTTTCGAGTTCCTTGTGAAAGACAATGGAATTGGTATGAGCGAAGATTTTCTTTTGCAGATTTTCGATCCGTTCACCCGTGTCAATTCTTCGACGGTCAGCGGTATTCAGGGGACTGGACTTGGAATGTCGATTACGAAAAATATCGTCGATATGATGGGCGGCACCATTGATATCAAAAGCGAGGAAAATGTTGGGACGGAAGTCCTTATGACGTTTAAGTTCAAGCTTCACGAAGAAACGGATTTGTTTGCGGGCATCGAAAAATTCAATGGGATGCGTTGTTTGATTGTTGATGATGTGCTCAGTGTTTGCGAGTCTGTTTCGGACATATTTAAAAAGCATGGACTTTGTCCTGATTGGTGCCTGTCGGGTGAGGCGGCTCTTGAATATTTGAAACGTTCGGTCATCAGCGAGAATCCTTATCGCTTGTTCGTTATAGACTGGAATATGCCTGAAATGAATGGTATCCAGCTTTCTCGAAAAATCCGTAAGATTGTTGGACCGCATGTGCCTATCATTGTACTGACTTCGTATGACTGGATTGATATTGAGAAAGAGGCTTTGGAAGCTGGCGTGACGGCTTTTTATGCTAAACCGTTATTCCCGTCTGATTTGCGGCATCTTCTTCTGAAATTCTGCGATGAATCGTTAGAGAAGTTTACGAACTTGAATTCGTTAGAAATAAAACAGAAGAAATTTGATTTTACGGGTCGTAAGGTCATGCTCGTCGAGGATAATGAACTCAATCGAGAAATTTCTACAGAAATTTTGGAAGATCGCGGTATCGAGGTGACTGCGATGGAGTCAGGAGACCTTGCTGTTGAAAAACTCAAGTATTCGTCGGCTCCGTTCGATTTAATTTTGATGGACATCCAGATGCCGGGTATAGATGGTTATGAGGCGACACGCCAAATTCGCGCTATGAAGAATAAAGAAATTGCGAATATTCCTATCATCGCCATGACGGCCAATGCTTTTGATGAAGACAAGCGAATGGCTATGGAAGCGGGCATGAACGACCATGTAGCAAAGCCTGTCGATGTCGATGTTCTTTGCGCGACGCTTGCGAAGTATTTCCGCTAGAATTTTTGGATGCCGTTGTCGAATTCGACGGTAAACCATTTCTCATCGATGATTTCGTAATCGGAACCGCCGTTGAAGACGTTGGCGTTTCCATAGACTTCGTAGCCTTTTTGCATGGAAACGGTGCAGGCGTATTTTTGCGAGAGCGCTTTGCAGGTCTCGGTGACGTCTGATTCGGAAATGGTTTTGCAGTCGCTGTTGTCTTTGCTATTGTCGCCGGTGGAATCGCGAAGTGCGATGCTTATTTTGTCTCTAAATTTGCGGAGCGAAAAGGTGTAACCTTTGTATATGAATTCAGAGAACTCCGCCGTTGCCTTGAGCGTGTCCGTATTGCAAAAAATTGAACCGATGACGTTGTATTCGTAATCCATTGAAATAAAGTTAATAAAATGATGGCGTATCTGTCATCTTGGAATTTGTCATCCACCGAAGGTGGAACCGTACTTTTTATCTTAGCGTTTGTACCAGGGACGTTTGAATCTATTGGATGTATTTTTCTTTGTAAAAGTCGTAGATTGTCAAAAAAAGACATTTGCTATTTATATATTTACAACGAGGTGAAATAATGGAAATGTCTATTCTTATTGCGTTGGTCGCTGTTGCTTGTTTTGCAGTCGGAGTCTTGGTGGGAACTCTTGTGTCGTATCGGATGACCCGCAAAATGGAACTTTCTGCTCGTTCAGATCGAGAGGCGTTGTTTAATGCGGAACTTTCTGCGATGAAATCCCAGTTTGAATCGGTTTCTGCACGACTTCTCAAGGAACGCAGTGAAGAATTTAAGGGCGAAAATCGCGAGCACATGGAAACGTTTACGAAACCGTTGCTTAAAGAACTCGACAACATGCGTGAAATGCTAGGGCGCACTAAAGAAGGGAACGACAAGAATATTGCAGAACTGAATGGCGCTATCAAGACGATGGTGGAGCAATCCCGTAAACTCGGAATGAATGCGGAAAATCTTGCCGATGCGCTCAAGAACCGTGGCAAAGTACAGGGCGACTGGGGCGAGGTCGTGCTTGCAAACATATTGAACGACAGCGGGCTGCGTGAAAATATGGAATATTTTGTGCAAAAAAGCTATACGGATGAAAATGGACATGAACTGCGTCCGGATGTGGTCGTAAAATGTTCTGATGGTTCGAATGTAATCGTCGATTCCAAGGTCTCGCTCACTGCCTATACGGACTACGTCTCGGCAGAAAATGATGATGCTCGCGAAGCGGCGTGCAAGGAAAATTTGGCGAGTATTGTGAAGCATGTGGATGAACTTGCGGCGAAGAATTATCCGAAGGTGGTGCCGCATGCGGTGCCGTACGTGCTGATGTTCGTGCCGAATGAAGGGAGCTATATTCTGGCAGTGAACAAGGACCCGTCTATTGCCCAGAAAGCTTATCGCAAGGGCGTGCTCATTATCAATCCGACGAACTTGATGCTTGCCTTGAACCTGATTCTGCTTACGTGGCAAAATACACGTCAGGAGGAAAATTGTGTGAACATCATGAAAACGGCAGAAGGTCTTTACGAAAAATTCTGTGGTTTTACGGATAACTTTGTCAAGGTTGGTCGCCAGTTGGGCGCTGTGCAAAATGCATATGATGATGCGCTAGGACAGTTGAAAGATGGCAAAGGCAATATTCTGAGCCGATTTGAGACGATGAAACAGCTTGGAATTGCAAGTGCCAAGAGTGTAAACGAAAAGCTGAAGTGAAATATTTGATGCTCAAATTTTCTTGATTGATGCATCTTTTTGAGATTCCCGCATTTTTAAAAAAGTATTTTTGTTTTGAATAGAGGCTTTTTATAATGAAATTTATCCATACTGCGGACTGGCATCTTGGCAATACGATGCACGATATTGACCGAACTCGTGAAACGGGTGCTTTTTTGGAGTGGCTGAAAACGGAAATCGTGGCCGTAGGCGCCGAGGCCCTTGTCATTGCGGGTGATATCTTCGATGTCGTGAATCCGTCGAACATCGCCAAGACGCAGTACTACAAGTTCTTGGCTTCGCTACTGACAACGAAATGCTCCAATGTCATCGTCATCGGGGGCAATCATGATTCGGGTACGCTCCTCGATGCTCCCGCCGAAATCCTTGAAGCGCTGAACATCAAGGTGGTGGGCTCTATCAATAATCGCCGTATAGACGATTTGGTTGTCGAATTAAAAAATGGCAATGGCCAGGCGATTGGCATTTGCTGTGCAGTGCCGTTCATGCGTAATCTGGAACTGGAACAGTTTTACAAGTCCTGTGTCGGTGATCGTGTCGGTGGCGAAAATGGCGCAAACGACGAAGATTTGCTGAAACGTCTTTATGCGGATGTGTACCGTCGTGCAGTCGAGTTGCGTGGCGACCGGGATATTCCGATTATTGCGACGGGACATTTGTATGCTTCGAACCTCTCGAGCCGCGATAGTGAAAGTGTTGAGTCTGGGACCGCTGAGAATGTCGCGAACGCTATTGACGATGGAGTTCGCGAAGTTGTCGGAACGCTAGGCAATGTCGATATTTCTACGTTCCCGAGCGAATTGGATTACGTGGCGCTTGGGCATATTCACTATACCTCCATGGTGGCGAAAAATCCGAAGGTGCGTTATTCCGGTTCTCCGTTCGTGATGGGATTTGACGAGGCAAACTGCAAGCGTTATGTGCTCGCTGTCGATGCGGGACTGGGGGCTGCGCCAATTGTTGAAAAGATTGAAGTCCCCAAGACCGTGCGATTCGAACAGTTCAAGGGCGATATCGAATCGCTCAAACGCAGCTTGCAGAATCTCGAAACGGAACTGCTTTTAAATCCGATGGAAACATATGTGGATTTGCTATTGACTTCGGGAAAATTTGTGAGCCTGAACGATGCTCTCGAAGCCGAAGAGTCGGGCAAGCATTTTGTAGTCAAACGCCACCGCATTTCCCGTGACATTTTGCGCGGCGCGAATAGCTTTGACGATTGCGTGGAATCCACAAAGCAATATACGAAAGAAGATTATTTCAGAATGCTTATCGCATCGAATGCTCAAGAAAACGTAGATGATGATGTTGTAAAAAATCAGTACGACAAGTTTATTAGTTTGTTTAACGAAGCTGTCGCCAAGGCGCATGAGAACGCATAAGAGGGAAGGATGAAAATTAAGAAAATTGAATTCTGCAATATCAATTCCCTGGCGAATGAATGGACGATTGATTTTGAATCTCCGGATTTTGCGAATAGCGGCATGTTCTGCATTTCGGGCCCGACAGGCTCTGGAAAGACGTCGATTCTCGATGCGATTTGCCTTGGACTTTACGGGAAAACGCCGCGTTTGGGCGCCATTGTGGGCGAAACGAACGAGGTGATGACTTATGGTGCCAAGAGTTGCTTTGCAAAGGTGACTTTTGAATGTGGCGGAACAGTATATTCGGCATGTTGGGACCAACATCGCTCTGCAAAAACGAACAGGCTCCAAAAATATTCCTGGGTGCTGACAAACGAAACCTCGCAGGCTGTAGAAGCGTCTTTCTCGAAACAGTCGGAAATCGAAGCGACGATGACGCGCATCATCGGACTTGACTTTGGGCAGTTTACGAAATCGATGATGCTTGCGCAGGGCGAATTCAACAGGTTCTTGAAATGCAGTGAAAATGAACGTGCCGCGATTCTCGAAAAATTGACTGGCGACAGCATTTATCGAAAAATTGCCGTTGCCGTGCATGATTTGTATGCGAGTGCAAATAAGGCCGTCGAAGATGTTGAAAATAAGATTGGCGCAGTGACTTTGCTTACCGAAGAAGAACTTGCGGATTTGAATGCAAAAATTGACGAAGCGACTTCGCAAAAAGAAAAATTGGCTCATGACGAGGAACATTTTCGTGATGTTTGCGCTTGGTTCGAGAACTTGCACGGGATTGAATCGCATCTGGAAACGGCGAAAAATCAGTTGAAAATTGCGGAACGAGAGCAGGCGGAATTTGAACCGTATCGCGAAAAGTTGGAACGTGCGTTACGCGCCCAAGAAGTGGAATCATCGTATGCGGAATACAATTCGGTTCGTATAAACTTTGCGGACATGGAAGCGCAACTTGAAACGAATAAGGCGAAACTCCCCGAAGCGGAATCGAATCTCGAAAATGCGGCTAAGGAGAATGGCGAAAAACAGGCTGCGTTTGAAAAATGCAAGGCCGATTATACCGCAAACGAATCTATTTGGGAACAAGTTTCATCGATGGATGGCGATATTCGGAATGCCCGTACGCAGCTGAAAAATCTGGAAACAGATGTTGCGAAGGCAACTGCGGAAATTTCTTCAATTCAGTCCAATATCGACGAGGCTGGCAAGAAAATTTCCGAGAATGAACTTTCGCTTGAAAAGGTGGAAAAGTATATTGCGGCCAATCAGAAAGACGAATTGATTGATGGATTGCTCTCGCTTTTGAAATCGCAGATTGCGGAGTGGAAAACTGAAAACGCGTCCATCGCCGAGACGTCGCAATTGCTCGAATCCCAGAAAAAAGCGCTGCATAAATTTGATGCGTCGTGTGAACAGCAAAAACAGGAATTGATTGCGCTGCAGGATTATTTGTCGGAACATCGGGCTGATGCGAATCTTGTGAATCTCTTGCCCGAAATGAACGGCTATGCGAACGATGCGGAAGATCATCAAAGGGAATCTGCGCGGTTGCAGCGTGAAATGGAATTGAAGCAGAATCAGCTTGCGAGTTTAGCAAGTGAGCGCGAACAAGCCCAGTCAAATTTAAATGCGCTGCAGAAAAACAAAGAAACGATTATTCAAGAAGATGTTCCCGTTGTTGTCGCGGAACTGCGGCGTAGTTTAAAGCCGGGTAAGCCGTGTCCTGTTTGCGGCTCGTTGGAACATCTCTCGTGCGAAGAATCGACGAAGATTGAAAATGGTGCCGACTGCTTGAACGATTTTGCTAATAAATTGCGTGAAATTAATGGCGAAATGGAACAAATCCAGCGCAAGTTGGATGGCTTGGCATCGCAAGAGCAGAACCTCAATGATATGCTTCGTGAATTCGCGGAAAAACAAAATGGCGAGATTGCGGCAGAATCGTCTGCGCTTGATCTTTTGAATGCAAAACTCGAACCGTGGAAAATTACGGCAACTTTTGAAACGATGAGTGGCGTTTTGCAGAACTTGTTATCGTTGAAGACAATATACTTGCAGAAAAAGGAAAATGCCGATAGTTTGCTGGATAAAGCTACCAATGCTGCCGTGAACCGCGCAAAGCTTGCGGGCGATGTGAACGTGGCCGAACAAGGTCTCCAAAAATCGCAAATCAAGGCGCAGGAACTTTCTCAGAAAATCGAAACGACTTTTGCGGTGTGGTTCTCGAATATCCGCATGGACGATGTTGATGCGCTGCTTGCTGAACTGGAAAAGAAAAATGATTATTGGAAAAAGGCGCAGGACAAAAAAGTAAAAGTCGAAAGCGATTTGGAAAAGAATCGTTCGAGTGCGGCACAGTTCAAGGATAATCTAGTGTTGGCGCAGTCGAGGTTCGATGAAATAAAGGGCAAACTCGATGAATCTCGGAATGCGCTTATGACTTCCGAAACAAAGCGCAGAGAGTTGTTTGGCAATAAATCCGTTGACGAAGAACGCAAAAATGCTCGTGACCGCCGCGAAGCCGCAGAACGCTTGGCGAATGACGCCCGCCGCAAAGAACAGCAAATGCGCGAAACGAAAATATCACTTGACAATTCCATTGCAGATTTGAACAACCGAATCGCCGAGATTCGACCGAAACTTTCGGGACTGCAAACGCTTTTCCTCGAAAATTTATCATCGAAGAATTTTGCGGACGAACAGGAATTCATGGCGGCGAAACTCCCGGAAGCGGAGCGCAAGTCACTCCAGCAATCGCAAAAACGCATGGAAGAAAATTTGACATCCGCACAAACGTCGGTCAAGAATTTTAACGACCAGTTGGCAGAACATCAACAAAAGCGTAATTTCGAGGAATCCGAAGATGTGGCAAAGCAAAATCGAGACGCTGCGAAATCAAAACTGAACGAATGTACCGTGAATCTTGCTGCATGGACGGAACAAAAGAAAAACGATGCACTGCTCCGTCAAAAGTTCGACGACATGCAGGCGGAACTTTCTGCGCTCAAGTCCAAGCGCAGTGATTGGGAGCAAATGCAACGCTGGTTTAACGGCAATAGGCTCGAAACGGGCAACGGCGATGTTTTTGTCAAGTTCATCCAGACGATTACATTACGCAATTTGCTGAAAATTGCAAACGGCTATCTGCGCGACATGTTCCCGCGATATGAAATGGTGACCGAGCCGAATACGCTCAACATCCAGCTTGTCGATCACGACAACAGCGATGCCGTGCGCCCCATCGATAACATCTCCGGCGGCGAAGGTTTTCTCGTGAGTCTTTCCTTGGCGCTTGGCATCTCGACGCTTGCAAGCCGCAACGTGCGAATAGACTCCATGTTCCTCGACGAAGGTTTCGGAACGCTCGATTCCAAGATGCTCCAGGAGACGGTCATCGTGCTCCAGAAAATGCAGCAAGAAAAGGGCAAACTTCTGGGCGTCATTACGCATGTGGATTTGGTCAAGAGTGAACTCCCCACGCATATCGAAGTCACGCCTTGCGGTGGCCGCAGCATTCTCAGTGGCGCCGGCGTGAAAAATTAACTATAATATTATCAGACATTTCAGGGACATATCATGAACGTAAAAGGCATCATTAAAGGCGCGTGGTCGAATGGGCTGGCAAAAAAGATCTTGATTTTGCTGGGCGTGTCCCTGATTATTTTTGTCATCGGCGTTTTTCTCGGTTCCTGGGTGCTTGGTGAAAAAACTCTTGGCTGGAAGGGATTCCTTTTGGGCTACATGGTATTCGCAATATTGTTCATCAGTACGATGATCAATGTTTTCAAGAATACTTCGGAATCCATGCGAGAGGGCAAAAAACATGTCGATGTGCGCGGTCATGTGCTCGTGCTGGGTGCGGGCCATCAGCTCAAGAGTATCTTGCGTGCGCTCAAGGGCGATAAACGCCCTGTCGTTGTCGTGAGCCGCCGCGATATCGACGGACGTTTTATCCATTATAAGAAAGATTATGAAAACGAAGAGGATTTGCTTTTTGCGGGAGCGCTATTGGCAAGTCAAATTCTCGTGATTGGCGAAGATGGCCCCGAACGCGATTCTCGCAATTTGCATTGTATCGAGGTGCTGCGCAATTTATTCGAAAAGTCTCCGCATGACATTCATTGCCATCTGCTTTTGACAGAACCCTCGACATCTGAAGTTTTGTGGTACTTGAAATCTCACGAGCAGAACAAAGGACATCTGCTCGTCGATATCTTTAACGAATACGAACTCATGTCGGAACAGCTGCTTGTGGGAACAGATTTTCTGCCCTCGATTCGTGAAGCGGAAAACGAACGCCTGCATGTTGTCCTGATTGGTACAGGCTCGATTGCGCAGGCGGTTGCATTTGCCGTCGCGAATATCTGTCATTACCCGAATTACAAACGAACGAACTTGAAAACGTGTATCACCTTTGTCGATGAAGATTGTGAAAAATGGGTTGACCGTTTAGTCGTTTCCCGCATGGGACTCTTTAGACTTTCGAAATACACCTACATCGATGCGAATGGGAACAAAGTAGTTCATGAACCGGAAACGATGCGTGGGGATTATCTCGATGTCGAATGGAACTTTGTTGATGCGTACAGCGAAGCGGATCTGGCGAGGAACTTTATAGCGTCTGTGGCCGCAAGTCCCAAGGAACGTCTTGTCGTTTGCATTTGTAAGGAAGATGCGTCCAAGGCTATTTCGACGCTTGTGCATTTGCCCCGTGCCGTATATGACAATGCGGACATCGCCGTCTATTGGCGCGAAGCGAACGACGACATTATCAAGCACATCAATGAAAGCGGAATGTACGGCTACGTGCGCATCATGGGCGATATCGACGAAATGAAGGAATTCGTACATTCCAAGCGCGTTGAACGCGGCCAACGTGC
>Ga0265299_10001479_pt1 | contig 26724 bp, 18 predicted proteins | sample AusTroGonzalo_MG_4_FD_193485 | JGI IMG/M metagenome (GOLD analysis project Ga0265299, IMG submission 193485) | Bovine rumen microbial communities from tropical cattle in Woodstock, Queensland, Australia - Gonzalo_02 | ecosystem: Host-associated > Mammals > Digestive system > Stomach > Rumen ... | reverse complement strand
GCATTGGCCGCCGCAGCGTGAAAAAGCTGGATCTGATGGGCGTCAAGACCGCCTGGGACTATGCCCGCCTGCCGGAAGAGACGGTGCGGAAGCTTTTCGCCCTGCCCGGCTGGCGCACACGCCAGGAGCTATGCGGCATTCCCTGCGTGGAGTTCGAAGACCTGCCGCAGGACCGCCAGAGTATCTGCGTCTCCCGCAGCTTCTCCCACGAGGTCACTGAGCCCGCCATGCTGGCCGAGCAGGTGGCCAACTTTGCGGAAGCCGTGGTGGAGAAACTGCGGAAACAGGGCTCGCTGGCCCTGGAAATGGCCGTATTTGCCTTTACGAACCGGTTCAAGGAAGAGGCGCCCCAGGCCCATGAATCGCGGGTGGTGGTGTTCCCCGAGGGCGAGGCTGATTACCGCAAACTGGTCCCCGCCGCCGTGCGGGCCTGCCAGGAACTGTATCGGCCCGGATACGGCTACAAGAAAGCCGGCGTGGTGGTCACCCGGCTCATGAGCGCCCGGGGCGCCACCGGCTCACTCTTCACTGACGAGGCTACCGCCCGGCGCGATGCGCGCCTTTCCGGCGCCATCGACAGCATCAACCGCTCCTTCGGCCCCGGTGCCATCCGTTTCGGGATACAGGGCACCGGCGAGGTGTACAGCACGCGGGACCACCAGTCTCCGCATTACACCACGCGCTGGGAGGATATTCCCAAGGTAAAAGTCTGATCAGCGATCTACGTAGTAGCCCATGGCACTGTCTGTGCCACTGTCGTACAGGTATTTCTTGAGGAGACGGTCACTCTCCTCCTTGTCGTACATCTCTTCGTAGTCGTGGTGGTACGAGGCGTCGGGCACCACATTCACATCGAAGCGCATTTCGGCCATGCCGTTGGGCGAAATATTGCCCCAGAAACGAATGGCATGTTCTACCTTGCCCACGTTCTTCCGGCTGTCATAACGGAGGGCCACCATCATGGAACGCTCCGGGGGCACTACCATTTCATGGTCACTCTCCAGGACTATACAGCCGCAGGAAGGCTGGATATCCTTAATGACGAGCGGCACCTTGCCCTTGTTCTGGACACGCACCATCACGGACAATTCCTGGCCCTGCAGGATGGGATAATAGTGGCGCACCGGGTCCTTGATCTCCACGGTGGTGAACTGCACCTTGCGGGTACATCCCACCAGGGCGAACAAAGCCAAAACCAACAGAAGGACTCGTTTCATGCCTAATTGAAATAGATTTCGTCAATGCCTACGTTGCGGGTATGGGAAGGGACAATACGCAACTCCACTTTGTCGGGACGGCCGAATGCAGCGGTACCCCTGAAAGTAACCTTCTCGCCCTCATCCACATAGTCCACCATACCTTCCCGGCGGAGGACGGCGATATGGCGGTCATCGGCCCAGACCTCGACGGACTTGGGAGGCGACATGCGGTGGCGCTCGCTGTTGAGGAAGGACATGGAGAACTCGCCGGATTTGCCCCGGAATACCTCGGCCGGGAGTTCAATCACCAGGCCTTTCTGGGGATACACCTGCCAGCCCCAGTGGTAATTCTGGGAAATACCGGCTACAGCGTCGGTGAGCTTGGTGGTCTTTTCGCTGCCACCTTCGTAATAGACGGTAAGGGGATGACGCAGCAGGAGGTCGTTGTTCCAGGCGTTGCTGGCCAGCCACAGTTCCACCTCATTCTCATAGTCGGCCACATACACACCCTGCTCGTTCACGCGGTCCATATGGTCCATGGAGGTCTCCTCATTATTGGTCAGGATCCAGAGGTCGTCTTCCGGAGTCATGATCTTGAGATCTTCCACGGCCGCCCATACCTCGGGCTTCACCACCCACTCGTCACCTACCAGCTCGGCAAATCCGCCCGATCCCAGGCCGTGGATGCGGCACATCTCCAGGAAAGAGAAGGATACGAACTGGCGGGTCTTCTCGTAAATCACCCGCTCGCGGTGGGTCATTTCCATGGCCGATGCCCTCAGGAACACGGAATAGAATTCGCGGAAATCCCGCTCGAACAGATAGGTCCTCAGGGACTCTTCCATTCCGCCGTACAAGGGCAGTTCCGAGCCGGAACGGCGGGCATGCTGCTCCATGCCCAGCATTACGGAAGCATAGAACTGGCCTACGTGAGGCATGGCATCCTCATAATACTCCTTCACCATACGGTCCACATCCGCATCGGGATTGATGAGCAGGTTGGCCAGCAGGAAGGAATACATCTCCTGCTGCATGGAGTAGAAATAGCCGGAACCGTTGAGGAACAAGCCCTTCACTCCCCTCTTACGGTATTGGCGGAACCGCTCCTGCATCACATAGAGGATAGGATAGGGCGTGAGATAGTCATCAAAGTTGGACACGTAGTCCCAGATATAGACATTGTCCGTGATTTTCTGCCACTGCTCCAAGTCGTGGAAGAACTTCTGGCTGCGTTCGTCATCCGAATTCCAGGAGCGCGGATAGTCGATGGCCGACAGAAACACGCCCACGTTATGCGCCAGATGGTGGTCCGGCAGGCTTTGCGTGGTGGCATACCCCGGAATGAAGAAAGTATGGTTGGGGAAACGGGCGGCCAGGCGCTCCACGAACAGTACCACGGCGGGCGTAGCGTTGTTACGGGTATTGCCGGCTGTCTCGCAGCGACGGCACATGCACACCCAGTCGTTGTCGGCCGGGCCGATGGTCATGCGGTAAGGGACCTTGCTACCGTCCCCGTACTGGTCCATGATATACTTTTCCGTCAGTTCCAGGAGTTTGTCGGAAGAGAAGCAGAACTGATTCTGGTGCACCACACCGTCCGCGCCACGTGCAAACAGCTCCTGGTCCATGTTCTGGAAGCCGAAGGAAAGGTCACCGTTGCTGCCCAGAACACGGGAAAGGTTGTGTCCCCAGATACCCCAGTCAATTTCCAGGTTATTCAGGGCCAGCAGATAGGTCATGTCTATGTTCTGGTTGGTGGGCATGTAAAGGTCACGGTACTCAAAGGGGAAGGTGACCACCGTATCCCGGCCGCTGAGCAGCAGCGGCGGCAGGTCATCGGTGGTGATGCCCGCATCTTCCTTGCCGGCCATCTTGATGAACTGGTAAACCAGCCAGATCATGGTCCTTTCGTCCTTGGCCCGAAGCTGGTAACCGCCTCCGGGGATATGCGAGAAGCCGAAATCTCCCCCAAAGTCATCGGCCACATGGATAGTGACCTCGATTCCTTCACGGTCCAGGATAGAAGACTCGCAGCGGCGCTGGAGGTGCTTCTTCAGGTAATCCGACATCTTGGTATCCAGCGCCCTGCCCTGTACATCGGGGTGGATGTAATACTTATGCACCGCCTCGGAGCCGCGCACCAGATGGTTGCACCCCGCAATCAGGAAAGAGGCAATCAGCAGACTAGAAAGAAATCGAAAAAGAGACATGGCCCATGATGAGGTTACGGTAAGTGACGGTGACACGCTGGTCGTAAAGCGTATTCCAGGTGCCTGACAACTGGATGGCGAAGTTGTGGGTAACGGCCCACTGTCCTGTCAACGCCACGAAAGAATTCAAGTGGTTGAACACAGACGAGGTCTGGTAATAATTGAGGAACAGGATCTCCGGAGCAGTACCGGCACCCGCCTGGGCCTCCAGATAGGAGCGTCCCCCGTCAAAGGGGAAGAAGCGGAAACGGGCCGATCCGTTGAAGAACACGACTCCGTAAACGGTACCTGCCGTCACCTTGATGCCGGCATACGAGCTTTCCCAGGAGTGGGTAGTGCCGATGTTTCCGGCATACATCTGGGCCTTATCCTGCAAATAGCGGTATGAGCCCCCAACATCCAGATCCCAGTCGTAGGGCAGGTGGAACGTGAGAGCAAGGTCTCCATTGGCTGTCGGGAAGAACTTGGTACCGAAAGCGCCGCCCACCTGCATGCTTAGGATATTGCCGAAGTGGTGGGTCCAGGAAGACAGGATCTGGAGGCCGCGGCCTCCCGCCGAAATATACATATGCTGATCCGAGTCATAATCCGGATCGCGGCTGGTATAGTTCAGACGGGCCTGCAGCTCGTCGTGCTTCCAATTATGGGAGTACCCGACAGAAGCGAGGCCTATGATGTTATACCGGTCGGTAAAACGCAGGAGGTCCAATCCGACATCCACCGTATTGTGGAGAGTCTTGGCACGGATTGCGTTCATGTGCGACTTATACTCCCGTTCTTCCAGCAGAGAAGGCTTGTAATTGCGCTGATAGACGTAAGCCGAATCCCAATCCTTCCGCTTTTCGTAAACCAGACCGCGGGTATAACGGACGGCCGGATCGTCCGGATGCACCCGGAGGGCGTCATCCAGGACCTTTTCGGCCCGGTTGATGTCGCGCGCCTTCAGCAGCTTGTTGGCCAAGGCGTCGGAAATGCCGGAATAGCTCTTCTTCAGGTCTTCATCGGCCGGATAAACCAGCAGATAGGGATTCAGGAAAGCCAGGGCTTCCTCTTCCCTGCCCAGTTCGGCATAGATAGAGGCCGCCTTGATGGGGAAGGTCAGGTCTCCCGGATAGGCTTCCATACCCCGGAGGGCGTAAGGAAGCGGATCCTCGGCGGTGCGCATCCCATACCGAAGGCCCCAGTAATCGTCCGGATCCATCTGGAGGATGGTCACGCAAATAGAGTGTAGGCCCGTGAGGGCTCCCTTCTGAAGCTGTTCCTTCAGATAAGGATAGGCCGTTTCCTTATACGCTCCCGAGAGGAGGCGCCGGCTAAGGGAGTCCGTCGCATCCGAATAGGAGGAATACAAAGCCTGGAGAGCTGCTTCGGGCTTGCCCTGCTTCACCAGAAGGGAGGCGTAATCCATGGTCACCTGGGCCTCGGGATCGGTCCTGAGCCGCTCACGCAGCATGGTCACCGCCTTGTCGGGCTGGTTGGTTTCCCGGTAACAAACGGCCAGGCGGCGGATGGCCACCACCTTGAGGTCCGGATCCACGGAGGAGCGGCGGACAAACTCCAGCAGAGGGATAGCCTGACCGTAAACCTCTTCTCCCATCAGGTCAGCGGCTTCGGCCAAACGATTCCGGCTGACGACCAGGTTGAGGTCGTAATCGTCAGGGTACATGGCAAAGCCTGTTTTCAGACTGTTGGAGGCCGATTCATGACGTCCCATACGGGTATAGATATCGTACTCCATCATGTACCAGCGGGGAGAATCGCCCTTCTTCTTGCGCATCTCGTTGATATAATAGATGGCATCCTCGTAATAGCCGCGCTTGGTCGATTGGTTCAGAAGGTACTGCAGGGCTTCGAGGCTCTTCCCGGTATCGTACGTCCGGGTGTATAGCTGATAGACATCCGCCTCATTCTCCATGCGGGCGCTCTCGGCCAGCAGCTCCTGATACAGCGCTTCCAGGCCGGCGGAACGGTTCAGCGCCAACTGGGAGCGCACCATGGTAAGGGCGTAGGCATTGCGCCCCGACTCCATGAGGACGTCCGTAGCTTTCTTGATAAGGGGGACGTTGCCCGGATTGGCATTGATGGCGGCCGTGAGGTTATCCAAGGCATCGTTCATCTTTCCATTATGGATCAGGATGTTGGCATAGGCCAACTGGTAATCCACATCGTTGGGCGTAATGCGCACAATCTCCCGCAGGGCATCTTCGACAGCACTCTGGTCCCCGCTCTGGCGGGCCTGCTGGTAGGTGGTTTCCAACACGTCGAAGTAGTCACCGTTGATGGATGCATCATTGGGGTAGATGACGGACAGGCGCTTCAGCAGCGTATTTGCCTCCTCAAAGTTGCCCATTTTCTTATACAGATCCACCTTCCGGAGCCAGAGTCCCTTCCAGTATGGGTTCACCTCCAGGAGTTCGTTGACGTAACAGACGGCGCTGGAATAGTTGCCCGTTATTTCCTCCAGGTTCACCAGCAAGGTCTTGGCATCCATGTAATGGTAGTTGATCTGGCAGGCTTTCACCAGGTGATAACGGGACTTGTCATAATCCTTTCCGTTCCACCAGTATCGGCCGGCGAGGTAATGGAGGACGGCCTCGTCGGGATAGTATTCCATGGCTTCATCCAGGAGTTCCTTTCCCTTGGCCCAGCGGTGCTGGGAGAAGAGATTGGAAACCTTCTCGGCGTACTCGCCGGGCTTATCTCTTCGGGAGATAAGGGCATCCTTTCTGACTTGAGCCTGCATCCCTGCAGAAACAAGCACCAGAAGCCATATGATTATTATGCATTTACGCATCTGTCTTCTTCTCTTGTGAAACAGGTTGCACCGGAGTGGGTGCAATGGGTTTGGGAGCGGCCGGCTTGGCCGACTGGACACCCTTACGGGTCATGTTACCCCAAACCATCTGGGTACCCCAGATATGTTTCCAGTATCCCCGGAGACTGAACCAGACATTCAAAGGGTGGTAAAGGATGGGCTCCAGCAGCGATGCCAGCACAAACCACAAGTAATCCTTCTTCCGCTTGAAAGAGGTTCCGACCCAGGTATCGTATGAAATGATGACCATCGTGAGCAGCTGGGCAAAGACGTAAAGGCCCAGATAAGCTATCCAGATGGTGTTGTAGTTCACGGCCCCCCTGAGGAAGAACCAGATGACCGTGATATATCCCGTGAACTCGACCACCGGGGCCAGGAGTTCGAACAGGAGGATATAAGTAAGTGTAAAGCCACCGTAGCGACGGTAATTCCGGTTGGCCACCATGTCCCGGTGGACACTGAAGAACTGGAACAGGCCACGGCCCCAGCGGGTACGCTGGCGGTTGAGAACCTTCAGGTTGGGCGGTCCTTCCGTCCAGCAGCAGGTTTCCGGAATCTGGACGATGCGGTAGTCTTCCCCGGCATCGCACATGTAGCGGATCATGCGGGCGACCATATCCATATCTTCGGCGAAGGAGTCGCCATCATAGCCGCCAGCCTTGATCACAATCTCACGGTCGAACATACCGAAGCCACCGGATACATTCTGGAGGGCATTGAGGCGGGCCAGGGCGGTTTTGCCGATGAGGAAAGAACGCGTGTATTCCAGGTCCTGGAAAAGCGGGATAAGGTCATGCGGCGGACGGGAGTCCACCATCTTTCCTTCTTCGACGATACTGCCGTTGCTCATGCGCATGGTGGCGCTCACGGCAATGACACGGCGGGTAGAGGCCATGGTGGGCCAGATGATGCGGTAAAGGGCATACTGGTCCAGCACGCAGTCCACATCCGTACACACGAAGAACTTGTTGGATACCACATTCACGCCTGCGTTGGAGGCATCGGCCTTGGTGCCGCCGTTCACCTTGTCCACGACGGTAAGGCGTTTGAAAGCGGGATTGTCGCTCCTGGTCTTGTACAGTCCCTTGAAGGGTTTGGTCTTGATCTTCTCTACGTAGGCGTACGGGACCTGCACCAGGTCGAAGTTCTCGATAAGCAGTTCAAGGGTCTTGTCCTTGGAGCCGTCATTCACAATCACCACCTCGAAGTCCGGATAATCCAGGCTCAACAGCGACTTCACATTGGTAATCACCGTCTTCTCCTCATTGTAAGCCGGAGCCACAATGGAAATACCGGGCGTGTAGGGTGACTTTTTGAGTTCTTCGATGGTATAGGCGTCGTCGTGGTAGGTGTAGTGCTTCCGATGCTCCAGGAACGCCAGAATAGCCATGGCCACATAACTCGACAAAACGAAGAACGAGTAGATGGCCACAAAGATGCTGAAGAATACATCGAACCACTCAAGCATAGCGACGACTGTCTATCAGGTTACACTCAATATGAGCGAAATAAGGCTCCAGTTCAAAATTAGATTCGGCCTTGATCTTCTCATAAGTCTGAAGGCCTATGGCCCCATAGTCATGGATGACCCGGAGAAGCGTCATGCGCGAGACATAGTCCGTAGTCTGGACCAGGTCATCGGCCAGGAAACGCACCACTTCCGGATTTCCCGAATGGATGGCCCCCAGGGCTTCCGCCAGAACCTGGCGTTCCGTGAAGGAGGCGCTCAGGTAACGGCGCAGGAACTCCTTCTCCGCCGGCACGTACTCCATTTCTCCAAGGGCACGGATGAGGGTGCAGGAGAAAGCCTCATCGCGACTGGACTCCAGCATGGACAGCAGTTCCGCGCAGTCCTCCCGGCGGTTGAACAGACGGATCTCGTTCACGGCGAAGATGCGCAGTTCCTCGTTGACGGGCACACGATTGCACCAGCGGATGAAGTTGGGCATGGTCAGACCGTTATTCTGCCTGTAAACCAGAACGTTGTGATACTTCACAACCATTTCGTCCGTAAACACCAGATTGGGGTCTTCTTCCAGTACCTTGAAAGGATAGGAAGTGCCGAAACGGGCCGCGTGCAGACGCGCATGCATCTGGAGCTTGCGGTTTTTGGTAAAGAGGTAACGGGAGGCTACGGCTTCCTTCAGGTTGGCGTCCAGGTCGGCCACATCCTTGAATCCCTGTACCCTCTTGCGGATCTTGCGAGAAAGGATCTGGCTTTCAAAATAGACCGGCATCTTGAGTGCCTGGGTAAGGCGGACCCAGTTGGGCTGGCTGATGGACCCTTCCATCTCCCGCCTCAACTCCAGCAGAACCGGCACAAAACTCCTGTTCTGCCTTTCCTTCATCTTGAAATTCTTAGGCAACTCCAGGATGGCCGATACTTCTGCGGGATCCAGCGTACGGGCCTGGGAAACCACGGTCTTCATGCGCTCGTAATACCGCTCGCGGTTGTGCTGCACCAGGCGGTCAAAGCGATAACTGGTAAATGAACGGGCGGCATTACCTATCACGATGGCCACCAGCAGCAGCATACAGATGGAGCCGAACAGCATCCACAGCCTGACCGGTATGGGATACTCGGCCAGCCTGTAGTAGAAAACCAGTATGTAATACTTCCAGTAGGCGTACCTACTTAATGTATAGTATTCCATCTTTTAATCTGCCGCCCCGAAGGACTTCATTTTCCCAAGAAATGATCCAACCTTAATAGCCACCTTACCCTTTCCCAGGCCTTATGGGCCTGGGAAAGGGTTCGGAGGCAGCTGTCTTTACCACTCGCAAACGATGGCGACCGGATTCACGTCAGCGTCTTTATACCAGTCGGCGTGGCTTTCGCCCTTGGATTCGACCCATGCCCTGTAGTTAGGATAAGCTACCACGAAAGGCATCAGTTCCCAGGCGTGACGGGTGAGAGTCGGGCACTTGAAGCCCCAAACCATGCCGTTGGAAGCCAGATAGTAAGTGGACTGGTCCATATTGGCGGCCTTCTCGGCCACAATCTTGTCGTACTGGGAACGATATCCCTGGGAGAAGTCCTTCACGGGAACATCCAGCGGAGCATATCCCTTGAGGCCCACGGCGCCATGATCCTTCTTCACAATGTAGAAGTTCTGCTTGTTGGTGTTGACCACCGTCTCCACCATGTTGGCCAGGACGGCAGCACGCTCTTCCGGTTCCATCTCAATACGGGGCTTCATATAATACTCAACGGTGTAAGTATAGAGGCCGCCCGCCACATTGATATAACCGGGAACAGTATTGTAGAGCTTGAAACCCTGGATATAGTTGAGATCCTTATTGATGGATTCCTTATACAGATTGTTCAGAGCCTCGGCATCATACTGCTCCTCGTGAGGGGTCTCCCAAGAGGCCCATTGCCTGCGGGCCGGGTTGAACACATGATCGTAGCTGTTCCCCTTGTTATCCTGGTATTGGTAAACCTCATTGCCGGATGTCTTGCCCCCAGTGCTCTTGCCGTCAACGGAATTCAGGGCCTGGAGGCGGCCGATTTCAACAGCGGGACGCAGGTTATTCTCCGTGCGGTAAACTTTTGCCAAGGGATCGTAATGCAGCGAATTCTCCTGCAGGGTGGTTTCGGTCCAGATCGGGAGTTTACCGTGGTTGCCGCTGTCCAGGGTCTTGGATTCTTCGATATGGTCCACGTACTCCGTGTTGAAGTTCTCCAGGACCACACCAGCACCAATGGCGTCGTCACCGCCCAGGGAACGGATATGCATGGTCACCTTTATTTTCTCCCTCCAGCCCTCGGAAGCCAGAAGCTCATCGGACACCGTAAGGGCTTCGATGTCATAGTCAATCACCACATCATTGTAGTCATAGTGAAAGCCCATGCTGGGGAGTTCCGGCCAACGGTCGTCGAACATGACCACACCGCTGGAGTGGTACATGGTGAAACCGCTGTCAGTGGTCTTATAATAAGCGGGCTCGGGCAACTCGGTGGTATTCAGGTCAGCGGGAGCATAGTCCACGATGATGGTGCCATATTTGTCCACGACTACATAACCGCCGTCACCGGTGGGATACATTCCGGGCACATCGGGCTTCACGACAGTGGAGTTACCATCGGACTGAGCCTGTGCAGTAAGGTCACCGGAACCTTTAAAGTCGGGATTGGGATTGAGGATGGGATTATCATTCTCATCCTTTTTGCAGCCGCAGGAACAGCCCCAAGGCATGCAGTAAGGGCATCCGGTGCCGCAGCTCTCGCAAGACTGGTTCTTAATGGCCGTGACTATGTGGTCCTTGATCTCGTAGCAATCCGTCAGGAAATAAGCTTCTCCTGCCACACCGCCTGCATAAGCATAAGTGTAACGCAGAGTGTGGTTCCAGGTCTTGTCATAAAACACGACGTCCTTGGGATAGGTCTGTGTTTCCTTCCAACCGGTTTCGGCGGAGTTGGTCCAGGCGAATTCGCGGGGCATCTGGACATAGCGGGTCTTGCCGAACTCGCCGAAACTAGGCTTGGTGACCATGACTTCCTGCAAGGTGTAAACATCTTCCTCATTCCCGTCGGCCTTGGTCAGATCGTGCACGCGGTAATACACGCGCTGCACCATGGCCGGAGTATCGGACTTGAACATGAGTTTGACAGTGCCGAAAGGCTCGACATCCTTGCCGTCGGTGGGAATGGTTAACTTTGGGGTCACCGCCTGCTCGATGGTTGCGATGGAACCGTCTTGCTTCTTGTACTCGATGTACACCTTTTCCGTAGCGGCCGGCACAGAAATCTCGGCATAACCGTAATACTGTTCCGGAGTAGCATTTTCAAAAGGATTCTCAACAGGAATCAGCTCATCGGAATGATCCGGTTCCTTGCTGCAGGAATTCATTAATGTCACCACCGCGACAAGGCTGAATCCCATTACCAGAAATTTCTTCATAGTTATAAAATGTTAAATAGTAGGTTCTGCCTTTTCAACGGGGCGGGCAGGCTGGGCAGGCTGGGCAGGCTGGACAGCCTTGCGCAGCATGTTCTCCATGGGAGCAGCCACCTTGTGGAATTCAGTCTCGCTCATCACCTGGCAGCGGCCGGTGAATTTTGCATCCAGTTCCACCTGGAAGCGCTGGAAGAACAGGTCACCCGCAACGGAGCAGCCCGTCTTCAGGGACAAGGTGTCTTTCACATAGAAGTTACCACCCAGCATGCTGCCGTTGAAATCAATGAAGGTAGCGAAGATGTCGCCTTTCACAACAGCCTTCTCGCCCACTACGACACGGGCCTCGGAATACAGACGGCCTTCGAAAGAGCCGTCAATGCGGATATCGTTTACCGTCGCAATGTCGCCGATGAAATTGGCGCCGGCGGCGATGCGGTTGACATCATTTACGTTAATATTATTTGCCATAACAGGATAATTCGTCTTGGTTTCTACTACTAAAGGATGATTCTCGACAGAAGGACGTCTCTCCTCCTCATGATTATTGTTCTTTCCCCACAGTGCCATTTTCTACCTTAGTTTGTGCCGGAGCAGCGGGCTTTTCCTGAGCCTTTTGCCGGGCAATCTGATCAAATTCCTTCTCGTTCAAAACTCGCAGATTACCGTTAATCTTGGCGTCCAAATCTACCTGGAGGCGCTTGAAACGAAGGTCTCCATCCACAGAGCAACCGGCTTTCAGGGAAAGGGTATCCATTACATAGAAGGTGCCCTTGACCATGGTGCCACTGAAATCCACATTGGTGCAAATCACATCCCCGTTCACAACGGCACGCTCACCAACCACAAGGCGTCCCTTGGAATTGATGCGTCCTTCGAACTGACCGTCGATGCGAATGTCGTTGGAGGAACTGATTTCCCCATTGAAAACAGTGCCCGCCGAAATGCGGCTCACCTCATTCATGTTTACATTAGTATCCATACGTATGGTTTTAATTTGTTATTAGTTTCTTGTTATATGCCTTTTCCGTGGCAGTTCTTGTATTTAAGGCCGCTGCCGCAAGGGCAGGGATCGTTACGGCCCACTTGCTTTTCCACTCTCACGGGCATGCGGGAACGCTGTTCGCCGTTGGTGGTCAACTGGGACGGATCCGTGTGACGCATCTGCTGGAGGTTGCGGTTGGGCTGCTGGGCCGGACGGGCCTCACGGGCGTCGGAGGCATCCCGGAGCGGAATGAAGGCACGGAGCAGGAAACTCAGCACGTGTTCATTCAGGTTCTCCAGCATCTCGGTGAACAGGTTATAGCTTTCCAACTTGTACACCACCAGCGGGTCTTTCTGTTCGTAAGTAGCATTCTGCACGCTCTGACGGAGGTCGTCCATGTCACGCAAATGCTGCTTCCAGTAATCGTCGATATAGTACAGGATGATGCTGCGGCTCAGGGCCTTGGCAATCTCCCGGCTCTCGGTCTCGTAGGCTTTCTTGAGGTTCACGCTCAGGGTCAGCTGGCGCTTGCCGTTGGAGATGGGGATGGCAATGTTTTCGTACATGGTGCCCTGCTTCTCGTACACCGTCTTGATCACGGGATTCACGCGTTCCACCATGGTGTTCATGCGGCGGTCGTAAACCTCCTGCATGTGGGCAGTGAGCTTGGCGGCAATCTCCGCAGGCTTGGCGTTGGAATAAAACGCCTCGTCAAAACCAAGGTCCATGGAGAGCTTGCTCATGACGTACTCCTCAAAAGCCTCAAAAGGCATCCCCTCGCTCTGCTGCACCAGGATGTTGGCGGTGTCCTCCATCATGTTCTGGACATCGATCTCGATCCTTTCGCCGGAGAGGGCGTTGCGGCGGCGGGCATACACGGCCTCACGCTGGTAGTTCATGACGTCGTCGTATTCCAGCGTACGTTTGCGCCATCCGAAGTGGTTTTCTTCCACCTTCTTCTGGGCCGTCTCGATGCTCTTGGAAAGCATGCCGCTCACCAGAGCCTCGTCATCGGCCATTCCCAGCTTATCCACCACGCCTGCGATACGCTCGGAGCCGAACTTGCGCATGAGGTCGTCTTCCAGGGAAATGTAGAAGCAGGAACTTCCGGGGTCTCCCTGACGGCCGGCACGGCCGCGGAGCTGACGGTCCACACGACGGGAATCGTGCCGGGTTGTGCCGATGATGGCGAGACCGCCGGCGGCCTTCACCTCCGGGGTCAGCTTGATATCGGTACCACGGCCTGCCATGTTGGTGGCGATGGTCACCTTTCCCTTCTGGCCTGCCTGGGCCACGATCTCAGCCTCGCGGGCGTGCTCCTTGGCGTTGAGCACATTGGCGATGATGCCGCGGATGCGCATCATGCGGGCCAGCAGTTCGGACGTCTCCACATCCGTGGTACCCACCAGCACCGGACGTCCGGCGTTGGAGAGTTCCACCACCTTGTCGATGACGGCGTTGAACTTGGCCTTCTTGGTCTTGTAGATGATGTCGTCCTGGTCATCGCGGATCACGGGACGGTTGGTGGGGATCACCACCACGTCCAGTTTGTAGATATCCCAGAACTCACCGGCTTCCGTCTCGGCCGTACCGGTCATACCGGCCAGCTTGTGGTACATACGGAAGTAGTTCTGCAGGGTGACGGTGGCGAAGGTCTGCGTAGCGGCCTCCACCTTCACGTTTTCCTTGGCCTCCACGGCCTGGTGCAGACCGTCGCTCCAGCGGCGGCCTTCCATGATACGGCCGGTGCTTTCGTCCACAATCTTCACCTTGTTGTCCACAATCACGTAATCAATGTCCTTGGTGAACATCGCATACGCCTTGAGGAGCTGGATCACGGTGTGCACGCGCTCGCTCTTGAGGGAGAAGTCCTCCATGAGGGCATCTTTCTTCTCGGCCTTTTCGGCGGCGCTCAGGGAGGCGTCGTGGGTGATATCGGCAATGGCGCTGCCCATATCCGGCAGCACGAAGAAATTGGGGTCGCTTACGCTCTGGGCCAGGGTGTCGTGGCCCTTGTCCGTCATATCGACGGAATTGAGCACCTCGTTAATCACGAAGTAAAGCTCGTCCGTCACTACGGGCATCTCGCGCTCGTTGTCCTGGAGGTAGTAGGCCTCGGTCTTCTGCATGAGCTGCTTCATGCCGGGCTCGGACAGGAACTTGATGAGCGGCTGGTATTTGGGCAGACCCTTGTGGCAGCGGAACAGCAGCTTGCCGCCCTCGGCCTCGTCGCCGGCGGCGATGAGTTTCTTGGCCTCGTTAAGGGTGGTATTGATGAGAGCGCGCTGCTTGTTGTACAGGTTCTCCACATAGGGCCGATATTCCATGAACTGCTCGTCTCCGGAAGCCTTTTCCATGGGGCCGGAGATGATGAGCGGGGTACGGGCGTCGTCAATGAGCACGGAGTCCACCTCGTCCACGATGGCGTAGTGATGCTTGCGCTGCACCAGGTCCGTCAGGCGCGTGGCCATGTTGTCGCGGAGATAGTCGAAACCGAACTCGTTGTTGGTACCGAAGGTGATGTCGCACTCGTAGGCCTTCTTGCGGGCGTCCGAATTGGGCTGATGCTTGTCGATGCAATCTACGGAGAGACCGTGGAACATATAGAGCGGGCCCATCCACTCGGAGTCACGCTTGGACAGGTAGTCGTTCACGGTTACCACGTGCACGCCTTTGCCGGCCAGGGCGTTCAGGAACACGGGCAAGGTGGCCACCAGGGTCTTACCTTCACCAGTCGCCATTTCGGCGATCTTTCCCTGATGCAGCACGATACCGCCGATGAGCTGGACGTCGTAGTGCACCATGTCCCAGGTAATCTCGTTACCGCCGGCCAGCCAGTGGTTGTGCCAGATGGCATCATCTCCGTCAATCTGCAGGAAATCCTTTCCGGCAGCGGCCAGGTCCCGGTCAAACTGGGTAGCCTTTACCCGCAGGCTCTCGTTCTGGGCAAAGCGGCGGGCGGTGGACTTGACGATGGCGAAAGTTTCCGGAAGCACTTCCATGAGCACTTTCTCAATGGCCTCGTCCTCTTCCTTCACCAGCTTGTCACTCTCGGTAGCCAGGGCCACCTTATCCTCCACGGGGATATCCTTCTCCAGTTCCGCCTTGATTTCCGCGATGCGGTCCTCGAACGGCTTCTCCACCAGGGCGATCTTCTGGCGGATGGCGGCGCTGCGTTCGCGCAGGCCATCGGCCGTAAGGGCGTCAATTTCAGGGTAAACGGCCAACACCTTGTCCAGGATTGGCCGGACTTCTTTCATGTCCCGGTCGCTTTTGGATCCGAAGACTTTCTTGAGTATATCTGCTAATGCCATATGGATTCAATCGTTATTATCATGCAAAGATACGCATTTTTTCCCACACGCGCAAGAAATACGCGCGCTATGTGCTCGCGTACGCGGGAACCGGTATCGGCAAAAGAAAATTTTAATCTATCAGGGAGGAGTAAATTGTCCTAAGTTCAGCCATCACGGATTCCGGGTAAAAAGCCGACACCATAGTCCTGCTTTCCTCGCCCATCTTTCGGCAGATCTTCTCATCAAGAAGCTGGAGAATGGCATTGGCAATACCTTGGACATCTCCAGGCTGTACCAAAACGCCGTTATCCTTGACCACTTCAGGGATTCCTCCCACCGGAGTAGAGACAATGGCACAACCGTTACTCATGGCCTCTAAAATGCTAATGGGAAGACCTTCATTGTAGGACGGCAGAACAAAGACATCCGTCCGGCGCAGGAGATCCTCTTTTTGCCCGCCGGAAACGAAGCCGTTGAAGTGGACGCAATCTTCCAGCCGAAGGTCCCGGATGGCTTCTTTCAGCTCTGCTTCCATTTTATTGCCCCCTATTTCCAGGAAGGCCGATCCCGGGGCCGATTGCTGAATCACCGACATGGCTTTCAGCAAATCAAAGACGCCCTTCCTGGGGCCGATCTCCCCAAGGAAAAGCAGCCGGAGAGGCTCTCCCGCTTTTCTCTCAATTCTCTCTTTCTCAGGATGTTCCGTGATATTGTTCAGAACCTGGATTTTGTCGGGAGCCACTCCTATGGAGGTGAAGAATTCTTTCCAGGACCGGGACAGGACAATCAGGCAATCCAAGGAGACAAGGGTCTTTACCACCTTCCTTTTCCGCGGCTCCGGGAGTCCTTCATACCACACCTTGAATCTGGAGGCATGGCTGTGAAGAATCACCTTCCGTCCCATCAGCCGGGCCAGAGATACGTAATACGAATGCTTGTCGAAGGAGCCCCCCGCCGCCGTGTGAATGTGGACTATGCGTATCTTACGGTCCCGCAGAAGCCGCCAGCCCAGGTGGAAAAGCCCGCCCAAATCGTAAAGGATCTTATCTTTCCATACCAGCTTCCCGGAAGAAGCAACAAAGGGGAAGGTCTCAAAACATTTGCTGTATGACTTAATCACCGATACGATGCCGCCATGCTCCTTTTCCCGGTAATACTCCCCTACAGTGAGTACCCGGTCGCTGATGCCTTTCTCAATAAGTGCTTTTCCCATAACTACTTCCATTTCCTTCCCTTAAGGAATGATGTAACACTCTTCACCGCGGGATACAAATGCAGATGGATCAATACGAACCAGAACTTCTTTTCGAAAGAAAGTTCATGGAGGGACAACACCTTGCGGTCCACTTCGGGGAAGGTAGTTCTCCATAGGAGATAGCACTCCCGGTCTCCCACATAGTGTTCCAGGCATTTCCTGCTATAATACTTGAAACAAACCAGGCACGGATCATCGTCCCGGAAGCCATATTCTCCCTCCAGCAAGCCAATAAGCATCCTCACATTGTCCTGCAGCTGACGGTGCTTCCGGACAGCCGCTTCCTTTCCCTTCGCTTTGCTGATGGAGGACTCATGATATCTGTAGATGTACAGCGGTTCGTCAACATGTCCCATGGATCGGGCACGCAGGGTGAACTGGACAGATAACGTCAGGTCCTCCCCCATATCACCACTCGGGTAAAGCAGGCCGTCCGTTACGAGCGAACGGTTTATCAAACGGCAACACAAGTTCCCCTGGGCCCTGTCCAATAAAAGGTCCCGGACATCCGGGCACGCCTGTTTCGATAACGTAAGACGGTGCTTGGCATCCTCTTTCCAATAGTTGTATGTGACAATATCCAGCTGTTCCGACTCCGCTTTCTCATACAGGAGCCGATAGGCATCGGCCGAAGCCAGCTCATCATCACTGTCACAACAGACGAAGTATTTTCCCCGCGCCAGGGAAATGCCCTTCTCCCTCACCCTGGCCAAACCGCTGTTGCCCGGCATCCGGAAATAGCGTACCTGGTCCTTCCTGCCCGGGTATTCCTTCAGGACATCCTCCATTACTTCCAAGGACCGGTCCGGAGTACAGTCGTCAATGAAAATGAATTCCAGGTCTTCCAGCGTCTGGCCGAACAATGAGCGGGCGCATCGGGCGATATAAGGCTCGACTTTATAAACGGGAACTATGACACTGACGGCAGGCATGGTGAACAATTCTGTTATTTTCCCCGTAATATATTCATCCATAATGTAATCCTGCCAAAGAGTATTTGCCAGGACGGCGTTCCGACATATTCCCTGTAGTAATATGAATTACTCTCAAACTCCATCCATCGGATGGCTTTACTCCCGAAATGCTTTTTAGTGGTAGCCTCGTGTTCGTGGATCACGGTAACATGCGGGTAGAAATACACCGATTTGCCGATTCGGGCAAAGCGCGCGGACAGGATTTGCTCTTCGCTGTATAAAAAAGTGGCAGGGTCAAAACCGCCGGCCTTTTCAAAAGCCTCGGCATCAACCATAAAGAAAGAGCCTGAAACCCATCCGCAATACCCTTCCGGGGCAGTCTGTTTATAGTCCTTTCCGAGTTTCTTTCTCAAAGTCTCTTTCTTATAGAACAGTTTTCCCCAGGTGGGCCACAGATACCATTGGGCAAAGGTATAGTTTGGATTTGGACTCTGGCGGGCCCCGTCCCATCCTACCACCTGCGGTCCCATAATCCCTACTTCAGGATGATGGATCATCTGATTCAGCAGGACATCGGCAACATCGGCATCCCTGAAGGAGATATCATCATTGGAGAACAGGATATGGGAAGGTTTAAAATGACGCATGGCATATTCCACGCCCTGATTGTTTCCCCGTGCAAATCCCTGGTTCTCCATACAACGCAACACGTGCGCCTGGGGCAATTCTTCCTTTAATCGGCCGAAAGAGGCATCCGTTGACGCATTATCAACAACAATGACAGCGTGCTCGGCCCGGATCTTGGCACATTCATTCTGGACGAAATGAATGGCCCTGTCCGGGGAGCCGAAGTTTATGACAATGACGGCAAGCAAAATACCTTCCTTTTAATCCTTACAAAGATATGACTTTTTTATTTCCCATATCCAAAGATTTGCAGCCATCCCATAATAATCGTATCTTTGATGTCGTTATGATTGATTCGCCCCATGATTGAATTACGATGCTAAGAGTTCTGTTTATCAATCATGAAACCGATGTTATCGGTGGATCTACTTTATCCTTAGAGAACCTGTTACGTTCAGTCGAGGGTTTAGTGGACCCTCGAATAGTGGTTCGTGAGGAGGGAGTGGTCAGTTCCTATTTGCGCAAAGCCGGCTATGATACATTTGTCATCCCTTTTCCCCTTGTTAAATATAGAGGAAAGCTATTAAGGCGCATTATTCACTTTATTCCTCATTGTTTTTATATCTGGAGAGAAAGGCGCCGTTTTACCCGTCAAGTTCTCAACGAATTAGGGAGTTGGTCTCCGGAAATCATCCATACCAATTCAAGTATCATCGACATTGGGTTGATCCTTGCAAAAGCCCTTGATGTACCACATGTCTGGCATATTAGAGAGTTTCTGGACATAGGCTTCGATTTGCATTTTTTCCCTAGCAAAAGGTCATGGAGAAAAAAATTCGCCCAGTCCGATGCTATAATTGCAGTTTCCAGTGCCATCTTTGAGCACTATGAATTGAGACGCTATCCAAGAGCTTATTGGATAAACGATGCAGTCCGGCCTGCCTCTTTTTGTAAAACAATTTTGTCCAAAGAAAAGTATTTCGTTTTTTGCGCAAGTTCTATTGTTGACATCAAGAGACCAGATGTTGCAGTGGCCGCATTCAGAGATTCCGAGGTATGGCGTCAAGGGTTCAAACTACGTATGATTGGAAACTGCCCCGAAGCTGTTCAACAGAATCTCAAATGCATAGCGAAGGAAGCCGCGCCCGCATTAGAGTTCCCAGGCTATTGTGAGGATATCCGTGAGCATATGCTCCACGCATCGGCCTTTCTTATGACTTCCCTATACGAAGGATTCGGCCGCGTAACTGTTGAAGCAATGTTTTGCGGCTGTCCCGTTATCTCTCGTCGAACCACTGGATCTCTGGATATTATTCAAGATGGAGCAACCGGTTTTTTCTTCGACACTGATGAAGAATGCTCTCATCTGATTGCCGATCTGGCAAAAAGAACACCTGAAAAAGTGATTGAAGCAGCTGCAGTGAAAGCAGTCAGTATGTTTTCTGAGGAGAGCTATGGCAAGCGTCTGATGGAAGTTTATCGGTCTATTGCCAGAGATTCAAAACCCTTGTCATAGTTTCCGGTGGTTTTATCAATAATCCCGCTATTTTATATACATTTGTCGAACAGAAATATAGGTTAGCGTTTGATATGGCAAATAGCTCTGACGTACGAATTGTCAAAAACACGGTCATCATTTATATCAGGATGGCCGTCACCATCCTCGTCGGGCTTATTACCAGCCGCCTGGTACTGCAAGCGCTGGGCGCTTCTGACGTAGGCATTTACAGTGCGGTAGGAAGTGCTGTCGCCTTGGTAAGTGTTATCACAGGAGCGTTGGCGACCACCACGGTGCGTTACATGAATATTGAGATGGGAAAGCCTGATGGCAATCCCAACCGGATGTTCAACATTTGTCACACCATCCATTTGGGCGGAGCCCTTCTGATACTGCTTATCCTGGAATCCATAGGCATCTGGTACATTCATGCCAAACTCAACGTTCCGCCCGGCAAGGAAGCAGATGCCATGTTTGTTTTCCAGGTTTCTACGGTGGTAGCCTGTCTGGGAATTGCCAATGTACCTTTCGTCAGCCTCTTTAATGTCCATGAAAAGTTCGGGACCATTGCCATCATAGACATAGTCAATACGCTCGTAAAACTGGTGATGGTACTTTTACTGTTACTTATCAATGATTCCACCCATGCGCTACGGATCTATGCGGTCATGATGAGCGCCACCACTTGGATTTCCTTCATAGCATACCATCTTATGGGGAAACACCGCTGGCCGGAGATCATCCGGTGGAAATGGGCAGGTCGCTGGTCTGATTATAAGGAAGTCCTGAACTTCAGCAATTATAACCTGTTGCTTTCGTCATCCATAATAGCCAGGACCCAAGGCTCCAACATGCTGATTAACGCCTTCTTCGGAACCACCATTAACGCAGCTTACTATTATGCCTCGATGTTGCAGAATTACGTCAGCCAGTTCGTCAGCAATTTTGATGCAGCCTCGGCTCCCCAGATTATTCAGAGTGTCGGTGCAAACCAGATAGATAATGCGATACGTCTTGCCAGACGTTCCTGTAGGATTTGCCTGATATTATTCTTACTGATTTTCTTTCCCCTTTGGAGTGAATTGGAATTCCTTATGGGGCTCTGGCTCGGAAGTAAAATGCCCGCGGAGACCATTGTTATGGCCCGTTGGACACTGGTTTTTGCTGCGGTTGCCACCACATCGGCCGGGCAAGCGCAGCTTATTAATGCTTTCGGTCGCATCAAGTGGTACAAGATCGAAATCTCCATCCTGTATGCCCTGTGCCTTCCGGCGGGATACCTCCTGTTCCGCAACGGCTTCCCAGCCTACAGCATCCTCATCTGTTTTGTGGTGGCGGATTTCCTGAACCGCCTCATCGAGTTCACCCTGCTCCATTTCCAATTCAACTTCGATGTGTGGGGCTTTGCAAAGCACGCCTATCTCCGTCCCCTGCTGATATCTGTCATCATGATCGGCTACCTTTTCGTATACAAATCCATCGTCTGGACCACCTTTTGGGGGCATGCCGCAGGCTTCCTGCTCACCCTCTTGGTCACAGCCGTGGTCATCGGCCTCATCGGCTTCAATGGCGAAGAGCGGCGCAAAGCCCTGGCCTTTGTTTCCAGCAAATTCAAAGCGCGCGTAAACTCTTGACAAGCTCATTCTTTTTTCTTAATTTTAGGGCTGCAAACTGATAACCAATAACAACCATACTTATGATTTATTCCCATCCCAAGATTGGCATCCGCCCTACCATTGACGGGCGTATGAACGGAGTCCGTGAGTCCCTGGAGGACCAGACCATGGGCATGGCCCAGGCCGTAGCCAAACTGATCAGCCAGAAACTGCGTTACGAAGACGGCGCCCCCGTAGAGTGCGTCATCGCCGACAGCACCATAGGCCGCGTGGCAGAAACCGCCGCCTGCGCCGAAAAATTCGCCCGCGAAGGCGTGGCCGTCACCATCACCGTAACTCCCTGCTGGTGCTATGGTTCCGAGACCATGGACATGGACCCGCACACCATCAAGGCCGTGTGGGGATTCAATGGCACGGAGCGTCCCGGTGCCGTATATCTGGCCGCCGTACTGGCTGCGCACGCCCAGAAGGGCCTTCCCGCCTTCGGTATTTACGGACACGACGTACAGGATGCCGATAATCAGGTCATTCCGGCCGATGTAGAAGAAAAGATTCTCCGATTCGCCAAATGCGCCGTGGCCGCCGCCTCCCTCCGCGGCAAGTCCTACCTTTCCATCGGCGCCGTCTGCATGGGCATCGCCGGTTCCATCGTGAACCCGGACTTCTTCGAAGACTATCTGGGCATGCGCTGCGAAGGCATTGACGAGGTAGAGATCATCCGCCGCATGGAACGGGGCATCTACGACCACGAGGAGTTCGAAAAGGCACTCAAATGGGCCAAGGAGAACTGCAAGGAGAACGAAGATATCTGCAACCGTCCCGACCTCAAGAAAACCCGCGAGGAAAAGGACAAGGACTGGGAATTCACCGTGAAGATGGCCATCATCATCCGGGACCTCCTGCAGGGCAATCCCAAGCTCAAGGAAATGGGCTTCGGAGAAGAGTCTCTGGGCCATAACGCCATCCTGGGCGGCTTCCAGGGCCAGCGCCAGTGGACGGACTTCTATCCCAACGGAGACTTTGCCGAGGCCATCCTCAACTCTTCCTTCGACTGGAACGGCATCCGCAAGCCCTTTGTCCTGGCCACCGAAAACGACAGCCTCAACGGCGTAGCCATGCTCCTGGGCCACATGGTCTCCCAGACGGCCGCCATCTTTGCCGATGTGCGCACCTACTGGAGCCCCGAGGCCGTGGAGCGCGTCACCGGCGAGAAGCTCCAGGGCCAGGCCGCGAACGGAATTATCCACCTGATCAACTCCGGCGCCGCCTCGCTGGACGGCAGCGCCCGCTGCACGCGTGACGGCAAGCCCGTCATGAAGCCTTTCTGGGAAATCTCCGAAAAGGAGGCCCAGGACTGCCTGGACGCCACGGTATGGGTACCCGCCAACCGCGAATACTTCCGCGGCGGCGGCTTCTCCTCCAAGTTTCTCACCAAGGGCGGCATGCCTTGCACCATGATCCGCATGAACATCGTCAAGAACCTCGGCCCTGTCCTCCAGCTGGCCGAAGGCTGGACGGTCGATGTCAGCGAGAAGCAGTTCAAGATCCTGGACGACCGCACGGACAAGGGCTGGCCCACCACCTGGTTTGCCCCGCGTCTGGACCCCACCCGGATCCCGTTCAAGGACGTCTATTCCGTCATGAACTACTGGGGTGCCAACCACGGTGCCATCGTCTATGGCCACGTAGGAGCCGACCTCATCACCCTCTGCTCCATGCTCCGCATCCCCGTATGCATGCACAACGTCCCCGAAGACGAGATTTTCCGTCCTTCCACCTGGCGTGCCTTCGGCATGGATCCCGAAGGGGCCGATTACCGTGCCTGCGCCGCCTATGGACCGTTATTCAAAAAATAACGGCCCGTGGGGCTTTTAACTAAACTGGGGGACTAATCCCCCAGACCCCCTGGGTCGCTTCGCTCCATAGCATATGAATGATAATAAAAGTATCTTTAAGTATAACGGGGTTAATTATTTGATTCCGTTTATCCTCATTACGGCGTGCTTTGCGCTGTGGGGATTTGCCAACGACATTACCAACCCCATGGTGAAAGCCTTTTCCAAGATCTTCCGCATGAGCGTGACGGAAGGGGCGCTCACCCAGGTGGCGTTCTACGGCGGCTACTTTGCCATGGCGCTTCCGGCAGCCATGTTCATCCGCCGGTTCACCTACAAGAAGGGCATCCTCATGGGACTGGGGCTTTACGCAACGGGAGCCTTCCTCTTCATCGCGGCCCGCTCCACGGGCACCTACTGGCCCTTCCTGGTGGCTTACTTCATCCTCACCTGCGGCCTCAGCTTCCTGGAGACCAGCGCCAATCCGTACATCCTGGCCATGGGTTCGCCGGAGACGGCAACCCGCCGCCTCAACTTTGCGCAGTCGTTCAATCCCATCGGTTCGCTCTGCGGCATGTACGTAGCCATGAACTTTATCCAGGCCCGCCTGAATCCCCTCAGCTCGGCCGAAAGGGCCTCCCTGCCCCAGGCCGAATACGAAGCCGTCCGGCAGAGTGACCTGGGCATCCTCATCAAGCCCTACGTCATCATCGGCCTGGTGATTGTGGTCATGTTCCTGCTCATCCTGCTGGTGCGCATGCCGCACGTGAAGGAAGAGAACAAGGGCAGCATCCGCGAGACGCTGCGCGACCTCATCGGCAATCAACGCTACCGGGAAGGTGTGCTGGCCCAGTTCTTCTATGTGGGAGTGCAGATCATGTGCTGGACCTTCATCATCCAGTACGGCACGCGCATCTTCATGGGACAGGGCATGAGCGAGATCGATGCCGAAGTGCTGAGCCAGCGCTACAACATCGCCGCCATGATCATCTTCTGCTGCAGCCGCTTCATCTGCACCTGGCTCATGAAGTACGTGAGCCCCGGCAAGATGCTACATTTCTTTGCCTTGGCCGGCATTCTGTGCACGCTGGGCGTCATCTTCCTGCAGGGAATCGCCGGACTGTACTGCCTGGTGGCCGTAAGCGCCTGCATGTCCCTGATGTTCCCCACCATTTACGGCATTGCGCTGGAAGGGCTGGGCGAAGACGCCAAGTTCGGCGCCGCCGGCCTCATCATGGCCATCCTGGGCGGCTCCATCCTGCCCCCTGTGCAGGCCCTCATCATAGACCGAGGAACCATCGCAGGGATGCCCGCCGTCAATGTTTCCTTCGTGTTGCCGATGATCTGCTTCGTAATCATCGCCATCTACGGATACCGCGTATTTAAGGGAAGAATATGAAACGGTTAACAAACCTTAACAGGAGCCTCCTGCTGCTCCTGTTCACCCTTTTCCTTCCGCTGGGAGCCCAGGCCCAGGGGCCTTTCGCCCAGTATGTAAAGGTAGCTGGAAGCGCTCCTTTCATAGTGGCCGACAAGCCCACCCTCAAACTTACCCTGGTGGATGCCGAAGGCAACATCATCAAGCAGTACGGCATGGCGTGCGCCGTCCATTACGGCCCCAAGGAGGTCAGAGGGGACAACAAGACGCCGGAAGGTGTTTTCAAGATTAACCAGCTTCTGAATGCCAAGGGCATCCCGCACGATTTCGGAGACGGAAAAGGCCCCATCAAGGATGCTTATGGTCCCTGGTTCCTGCGACTGGACGTGCCGGGCTTCCGCGATATTGGCATCCACGGCACTCCGTTCCCGGAGAGCATCGGCTCCCGGGCCACGGAAGGCTGTATCCGTCTTACCAATGAGGATATAGTGGATCTCAAGAACCGGGTAAAACTGGGCACGGTGGTCATCATCACCCCCGATCCCGCCGGCACCTACTAACAGACTAATAGAACTAACAGACAGAGGCATAGCCTCCTGAAACCCCTCCGCTTCGCTACGGCCCTCCCACCGGCGAAGCCGGCGGGCCCCTCCCTCTAATAGCCGAGGGTGGCTAAGGTTTCCGGAGGCTATGCCTCTGTCTATTCGATGATGCCTTCTTCCTTGAAGACCTTGGTCAGGGCCTCCACGGCGCGGTCAACCTGCTCGCGGGTGTGGGTGGCCATGAGGGAGAAGCGGATGAGGGTGTCCTGCGGGGCACATGCCGGCGGGATCACGGAGTTGATGAACACACCCTCGTCGAAGGCACGTTTGGTAACGATGAAGGTCTTCTCCAGGTCGCGGACATAAAGCGGAATGATGGGGCTCTCCGTCTCGCCAATCTCGAAGCCGGCCTCCTTGAAGCGGCGCAGGGCGTAATTAGTGACATCCCAGAGATGGGTGATGCGCTCCGGTTCAGCCTGGATGATGCGCAGGGCTTCGCGGGCCGATGCCGTAGCTGCGGGTGTATCGGATGCCTGGAAGATGTAGGTACGGGCGGTGTGACGCAGCCAGTTGATGATGATTTTATCGGCCGCTATGAAACCGCCGATGGCAGCCAGGCTCTTGGAGAAGGTACCCATGATCAGGTCAATCTCGTTCGTGAGGCCGAAATGATTGCATACTCCGCGGCCCTGCTTTCCGAAGACGCCCAGGCCGTGGGCTTCGTCCACCATGATGCAGACATTGTCATACTTGTGCTTGAGCTCTACGATTTCCGGAAGCTTGGCCAGGTCTCCTTCCATGGAGAATACGCCGTCCACCACGATGAGTTTGACGGCATTCTTGGGGCAGCGGCGGAGGCAGCGCTCCAGATCCTTCATATCGTTGTGCTTGTAGTGCAGGCCCTTGGCGAAGCTGAGGCGGCGGCCATCCACGATGGAGGCGTGGTCACGGTCGTCACAGATGATAAAATCGTCCTTGGTCAGAAGCTGGGGTATGACACCGCTGTTCACGGTAAAGCCGGTAGAGAATACCAGGGCTTCATCCTTGCCTACAAAATCGGCCAGTTCCTTCTCCAACTGCACGTGGATGTCCAGCGTACCGTTCAGGAAACGGGAACCGGCGCAACCGGAGCCGTATTTCTTCAAGGCTTCGATGCCGGCGTTGATGACGCGCTCATCGCCGGTGAGACCGGTGTAGGCGTTGGAGCCGAACATCATAATCTGGTGACCGTCCATGGTCACCTCGGTACCTTGTTTGCTGGTTATCTGGCGGAAGTAAGGGTAGATACCCTTTTCCATCATTTTCTGGGGAAGGTCATATTTGGCCAGTCTGGCGTGTAAAAGTCCCATTTGTGGTATAGGTTTATCTCAAGTTTATCGTGCAAAATTACGAAAAATATTTTTAAGCACGCATATATGGGGATTTTTTCGTACCTTTGAACCTTCATTTTGATAATATAAAAACAAGCATATGGAAGAGCGCAAACTCAATTTCCTCGAGGAAATCATCGAAAAGGATTTGGCCGAAGGCAAAGTAGATAGCATCATGACCCGCTTCCCTCCGGAGCCCAACGGTTATCTGCACCTGGGCCACGCCAAGAGCATCTGCCTCAACTTCGGCCTGGCGCAGAAGTACGGCGGCAAGACCAATCTCCGT
>Ga0265299_10001478_pt1 | contig 26729 bp, 17 predicted proteins | sample AusTroGonzalo_MG_4_FD_193485 | JGI IMG/M metagenome (GOLD analysis project Ga0265299, IMG submission 193485) | Bovine rumen microbial communities from tropical cattle in Woodstock, Queensland, Australia - Gonzalo_02 | ecosystem: Host-associated > Mammals > Digestive system > Stomach > Rumen ... | reverse complement strand
GGCCGTGGTAGTGGATCATGACGGCAACAAATGGTTGGGTACCGTCAAATACGGGTTGATCAAATTCGACGGCGACACGTTCACCGTTTTCAACAAGGAGAACTCCGCCATCAAAGGCGATTGCGTGACGACGCTGTTTGTGGACTCCAAAGGGAACCTTTGGGCAGAATATTCACGCCCGGAGGAGGGTATCGTCAAGTTTGATGGTGAAAATTGGACGGTTTTCACAGCTGCCAGCTTGGGAGTTGAAAACATAGATGTGCGAGACATCCGCGAAGCCTCCGACGGAGCAATATGGTTCGCCCTTGCTAACAAAGTGGTAATATACAAAGACGGGACTTGGTCTACGATGAAAATCCCCTACGATAATATTCTCTGCATGGATGTTCGGGAAGACGGTACCATCGCCGTGGGTTGCGATATGCAGCTGCTCATTTTCTCGAACGGGAAATGGAAAAAATACACGGAGAAGAATTCCGAACTGCAATTGGGCACCATCCGCGGGCTGAAGTTCCGTCCCGACGGCGCCTTGATGATCGGTTATGGCGGCGGTTTCGGCGGCGGTGGACTTTCCGTGCTGAGCAGCAACCTCAAAGTGTGGACCCATTACAACAAGTCCAATTCCCAGATTCCCGACCATCATATCCGTGACATTGAATACGACGGCAAAAACTATTGGATGGCATCAAACAACGGATTGGTGAAAAAGGACGGGGTTGACATTTCTGCGGTTTTCTTCAGGGAAGGGATGTTCAAAAATGTGATCTCCGACATCGCCCTCGAAGGCAAAACCCTATGGATCGCCACCAATTTCGGTCTGATCAAATATGAACCATAAAGTTCTTAGGACAACTACAGGGCAAGTATAACCGGCCAATAATCATTTTCTGACATTTTGTCAACATTCGTGTCCGTCAAAATTTGTATTTTTGTCACAAGATTTCTCGTTTGTTTATTTTGAACTTAAGCAAACGCAAAAACAGGTGGAAAACGAGAATGGAAAATAGTTCAAGTATTATATTAAAATCAAAACGCTTATGAAAAAAAATGTATTTTTTTTGGCTGCGATGTTTGCGATAACATCCTTTGTGACAGCGCAAACCGTTGTCTTCAGCGACAATTTTGATTCTTACACGGCTGGCAGCCACCTCGCGCAAGTCAATCCGGCTTGGACTACGTGGAGCGATGTGTCAGGCGGGAGTGATGACGGGGTCATTTCCACTGCACAGGCCTTTTCCGCACCCAATTCCTTGCTCGTCGACTATGGAATAGACCAAGTTTTTCCTTTTAACAACTACACCAGCGGGCACTATATGATCGAATTCAAATTGTTTGTCCCCTCTTCGAGTCCGGGTGCCTATTTCAACATTCAACATATCATGCGCGGCCAGTGGGCTTTTCATTGTAACTTCCAGAGCAACGGAATAGGTTATGTTTTTGTGGCAAATACCAGTTACCCTTTCAACTACTCCCTGGACGCTTGGGTTTCCGTTCTGATAGATGTGGACTTGGACAACGATCAGGCCTCCGTTTCCATTAACAACAATCTTGTTCACAGCTGGCCATTTCACTATTCCGCAGCTACAGCGATAGGAGCCAACCAGTTGGCGGGTGTCAATATTTGTTCATCGGGCAGTGCACATATGACTTTCTATGTGGATGACTTTGTGGTGACCGAGGTTTCCGCTGCGCAATTCGGCGAATTTGAAGTCACTCCGGAAAATTTGATACTGAACATGGCCCCCAACACCACGGCTGCAGAACCGATTGTTATGGGCAATCCCGGTGAGGCTGCCACTCATTTCAGAGTGGTTCCTACCTACGACATCCCGAACCCGGATCCCACTTCAACGGGTGTGACCGACTTGCATTATTACATGGGTCAAATCCCCTATACCTCAATCACGTTCTATAGTGATGATCCCAATGTGGATCTCGCGGTGTGCATTCCCTCCTCCGCATTGCAGTCGCATATCGGAAAAACGCTTAACGAGATTGATGTTTACTTCGCCAGCAGTATCACCAACACTAAGATTTGTGTCTATGCCATGAACGATATGCTCGTCAATAGGCAACCCGGCGAGGTGGTTTACGAACAGCCCTTCACCGCCGTGAATGGTTGGAACCACGTACCGCTCACCACGCCTTATTTGATTGATGGAAGCGACCTTTGGTTCGGCATATCTTACGTGGAAACGGGATCGGGCCACATCTATTTGGACGGTTTCCCGGCTAACGATTATAGTTGTTGGGCCCATAATAACAATTATTGGTTAAATCATTTCGACGGCTACGACTATAATCTGATGATTGGCGGTAAAATTGACGGTACTCCCATTACCCCATGGATCAATATGGAACAATCCGAGGACACCATCGCCCCGGGTGCCACCGTTTCTGACAATGTGGTAGTGAACACCAATGGCATGAATATTGGCGAAACCCACACCGCCAAACTACATTGCTACTCTAACGATTTGGAGAACAGTGAGGTTGTGGTGCCGGTCACCCTCAATATCACAGGCGTTTCTGTCAACGAGCACAACCAAATCGAGGTGACGGTTTATCCGAACCCGGCTGTCGATTATGTGCAGGTGAACTCCGAGATGATTGAGCGTGTGGAAATTCACAATATGATGGGACAAAAAGTGTTCGACAGCTACTATGGCGACAGCCATGTGGTGATATCCACCGATGGAATGGCTCCCGGTACCTACGTTGTGACCGTGACCAGCAATGGCACTCAAATCACCAAACAGGTGGTTATCAAATAATTATCCTGTTTTTAAGGATTACGGGCGGAGAATCTCCGCCCGTTTTTTATTTCTGGTAATCAAGTTGTTGGCGTTATACCGTAGCGGCGAATAATCATTCGCCTCTACAACCTGGCGTTCTTGTCCACGATTTTCACCGTCACCCCCTCGTCGGCCAACAAAACGTTGGGAAAATAGCGGGTGGCGCACTCCAAGAAGCAATCCTCCGTCTCGTATCGCGACGAGAAATGTCCCAACAGCAGTTTGCCTGCATTGCATGCTTTTGCGAACTCGGCCGCCTGGCTCGCGGTGGAATGGTCGTACTTGTAGGCTAATTCCTCGTCCCCTTCGCAGTAGGTGGTGTCGTGGTAGAGCAGGTCCACGCCCCGAAGCAGATCTGTGTACTGCATCACCGGACTCGTGTCGCAGAGATAGGCGTAGCTGCGGACGGGGTCCGGCGGGGTGGTCAGCTCCGCGTTGGGAATCACCCGACCGTCGGCGGTGGTGAAGTCTCCCCCACCCCGAATATGGTCGATTTCCAAGCGCGGGATACCATACTTTTGGATACATTCGGGGATGATATGCCGACTGCCCTGTTTCTCGCGGAAAAGGAATCCATAGCACGGCACGCGGTGTTCCAACGGGAAGGCCGTCACGTCGAAGTGCTGGTCCGAGAAAATCAGTGTCGGCTCCTGACAGTCGATCGGGTGAATGTTGATTCCGAATTCGGCGTGGGTGACGAAGAAGTCGATCTGTGCCTTGAGGATGTCCACGAAATCGGCCGGCACATGGAGGTTGATGTCGGTGGTGCGTTTGTCGAGCGACAGGGACGAGAGCAGTCCGACCAGCCCGAGGCAGTGGTCGCCGTGGGCATGACTGATGAAGATGTGCTCCAACTGTCCGGGGTGGAACCCGTATCGAACGAACTGCGTTTGCGTACCCTCTCCGCAGTCGATCATGTACAGCTTTCCGAAACGGCTGACAATCTGCGAGGAGGTGTGGTGCCGGAGGGTCGGCTTAGCACTCCCGCAGCCGAGAATCGTGACGGTGAACTCAATCATGGTGACGTGAATTTTTTATGTTGGCAAAAATACAAAAAATAATCCCAGCAGTATTTATTTTTTGTACTTTTGCACCGATAATTGTAAATGTAATAGAAAAAATGGACAAAGACTACATCCCCCACCCCATTGACACCTCCGATGTCGAGCTTTCCGAAGAATTATTACTGCTGACCGAACAGCTGGCGCGCAACGTGCATGACATCTGGTCTGTGGGACGCCTCAGCGAGGGCTGGACTTACGGTCCCGAGCGCAGCGACACACTCAAGCAAAACCCATGTCTTGTCGATTACAGCGACCTTCCCGAGAGCGAGAAGGCCTACGACCGCAACACGGCCATGGAAACGCTGAAGACGATATTGAAGTTGGGATGGAGAGTGGAAAAAAACGATGAGAATATATAACCAAAATCAACCAATATGAATTTTCTTACTTTACTTTGCAACAATGCCGTCAAAGCGGCGAACCCAGCACCGGTGGTGACTCAAATGAAGAACGAATATGATGTGGCCATAGCCGCCATTGTATGTGGCGCCATTGTATTAGTTGCCATTATCGCTCTCATCATGTTTGTATGTTGTCGCAAGAAGAAGAAAGGAACGACTAATACATCCGATCAAGCTCCGAAGAATAATGATGAAGACAGAATTTACAACGAGAAGATGACGTATGTCGCCAAACTGCTTGATTTGCTGAAAGAACAGACGAAAGCGGACGCTAAACTCAAAAAAGACGAATGTAAGCATTATGAAGACACCCTTCTCGGACTCATCAAAGAATGTGAAACGAAAAAGGGTCATTGATGAAAAAGAAACGCACTCTTTGGCTTGGATTTGACCGGGCGCTGTCGCACGATTTGGGCAAGCAGGTGCTCATCCTGTTGGGCATCCTTCTCGCCATTTTCTGGCTTTCGTTCATATTGCTTAACCTATCGGGCGGGGATTGGAAAACGTATTGTGAGCAAGAGCATCTCAACAAATTCTTCTTCCCGCTGTATCTCCTAATCGACGACAACACATTTCATGACGTATATTCGTCGGCAAGTGTGGGAGGGTGGACACTCTTCCTCAGTTCTCTGATATACGTGGCCGGGGTCATCGTCTTCACGGGGATGATTATAGCAGCGATGACCAACATGATAGCCCGAAGGGTGGAACGTCACCGAGACGGACTTATCCATTACCTCAAATCCGGGCATTATATCATCATGGGTTATGATGTCATGGTCCCTTCGGTTATCACCGAGATTTTTTCCAAAGATCCGAATGCGGATGTGCTGATTTTAACCGCCGTGGATGCAAAAGTCATACGCGAGCGGCTGCGCAAGTCGGTGGCCCGCAAGCAGATGGACCAAATCCTCATCAATTATGGCCAACGCACGGCCAAAGAGTACTACAAGGATATCTATTTGGAGTCGGCTGCGGAGATTATCATCGTGGGAAACCGTTCTTTAGCGGCACACGATGCTGTCAATGTGGAATGTGTGGAGAGTATTTGTTCCTATCTGAAGGAGGGGGATTTCTCGCAGAAACCTAGCCGTATCACATGCGTGTTCGACGATTTGGACACTTACGCGGCCTTCAAGACCACCGACATTTTCAAAGAGGTCGGAAATCTGGGCATGGAATTTGTCCCTTACAATTTCTATGCTGGTTGGGCGAAGCAGGTTTTTGTCAGGGGATCCTACAAGGAGAAAAGCAATCCCGACGAGGAGATACGATACCCGTCGCTTTACGGGAACGGTATCAAGCCCGATGATACGAAATATGTCCACCTGGTCTTTGCGGGCACCTCCAATTTTGCTGTTTCCTTTGCGATGGAGGCGGCGCATCTGCTCCATTTTCCCAATTTCGAACATGGAAAATCGTTACGAACACGTATCACGTTCATTGATGTGAACGCGGATCACGAAATGAAGCTGTTTCTGACCCGCAACCGTCATTTTTTCGAGGTTCAGCCATTCATTTACCGTGATTTCACCAAAGTGCTGAGATTTTGGCCCACACATAAAAGACTCTCTTCCAGCGGAATATCCCAACATGACTTTTTGGATGTGGATTTCGAATTTATCAAGGGGGATGTCTTTTCCCAGAAAGTGCAGGGCGAGTTGCGCAAGTGGGCTGCCGATGAAGGCCAGTATTTGTCCATTTTCTTAGCAATGTCTGACCAGCGCAACAACTTCATCATGGGTATGAACATGCCCGACGAAGTGTATGACAATGCTGTGCCGGTTTTCGTTCGTCAGGACAGAGCCGACAACTTTGTCACCAAGCTGCGGAGCGAGGACGACAAAAAATATGATTATGTGCATGTGGTGGGCGGCGATTTGAAGAATGAAGAGCGGAAGGGGCGATATGCCCATCTCTATCCGTTCGGCATGGACGACATGGCCTATTGTAGCGATGAGCGGTCGTTGCGCCGGGCGAAACTCATCAACTATTTGTATGAGAATGCCGATTATTCAACGTACCGTTTTCCTGACCCGTTGGTGTTGAACACCATCTCGCTGGAAACGATTTGGGAAGATGCGGAAAAAGCATGGCGGAAGCTCACAGTGGCGCACAAGTGGTCGAATCTGTACTGCGCGTACAACATCCCGTGCAAGCTGGCTTCGTTGCGGGCGATGCGCGGGTTGGCGGCCGATGACACGAGTTGCGACACGCAGCCGCTCAACGACGAGGAGATTTTGGAAATGGCCGCCGTGGAGCACAACCGTTGGAACGTGGAGAAGCTGTTGATGGGCTACCGCCGGGTCCGTCCGGACGAGGACAAGTACGAGCACCCGGAATTTGCCGAGGAGTTGAAGGTGAACAAGAAGCTCTTCCGCCACCACGACATCCGCCCGTTCCAGGACCTCGACGCGGTGCGGCAGATGGACCTGGAGATCGCGAAGCTGCTGCCATGGGTGGTGGAGATGGGGGGATAGAGTCGGACACGAAGAGCATCGCCCCCTACAACGAGCTGTTCAAAAAGGATAGGATATATGACACAGTAGTTGTGGAGAGATGATTGGGGGATGTGGGGGGGGATAAGTGTATAAAAGAGAGAAATTTATTAAGAATAATAAATAAACGCTGACAATATGAATCCAAATTCTCGATTTGATAGTGAATATTTAATAAGGAATCGTCATGTTCGCATATTCCTTTCATCAACTTTTTCTGATATGCAGGAAGAACGATCTGCATTAGTTAAAACGTTTGAAATGCTTAAGATAAAAGCAAATCAACGCAATGTTATATTTTCAGTTGTTGATTTGCGCTGGGGCGTTACAGAAGAGGAAGCTCGAACTGGGAAGGTCCTCTCTATTTGCCTCAATGAGATTGAACATTCTCACCCTTTTTTTATCGGATTGTTAGGTAACAGGTATGGTACATCTCCAGCTCTTTCAGAATTGGAGAAAAATCCAGAATTAAAAGAACGTTATCCTTGGATTGAACAAGATATTGAAAAGGGGTTGAGTATTACAGAAATGGAAATGCAGTATGGTGTGCTTCGAAACAAAGCTGAGATAGATGCCGCCTTTTTTATCAAAAATGTTAACCATGCAGATGACAATCCACGGTTGACTTCCCTTAAGAATAAAATTCGTGAACAGAATATTTATCCAGTCGAGAATTATTGTACAATAGAGGAACTATGTAAAAAAGTTGAATTTGCTATCTCTCAGATTATCGACAATCATTTTCCAGAAATGGATATCACCGCACAGAACAGCGAACGCATAATCCAACAAGCTTACATAAATAGTAGACACACTTCTTACATTCATCGACAGTTTTACTATGATATTATTGATTCATTTGTTTGTTCGGATGATAGTTATTTGGTGCTCACAGGGGAAAGTGGTATTGGGAAAAGTGCTCTTTTGGCTAATTGGATAAAGAAAAATCTTGACAATGATGATTTTAATCTTATTTATTATTTTGTAAGCAATACTTTTACGGAAAGCAACTATGAAATTATATTTAGATATCTATGCGATGAGATTTCTTATCTTTATTGTATTGAAGATTCAGAAAATATGCAGGGGACAATAGAAGGCGAGGTGCAGCGTCTGATCAATATAGTTGCTTCACGAGAACAACCTTTAGTGATAATTATTGATGGAATTAATCAAATAGTGACGATGAACAGTGAGAAAACGCCTATTTGGATACCAGTCGCCAATAACAAGGTTAAATTCATTTTTTCTACTCTTCAAAATGATGATACACTGAGAAACATTAAAAATTTTGGATGTCGGTTGGAAACACTTTTACCGTTAAACATAGAAGAACGTAAGCACTTTGTTGAAGTTTATTTATATAATGTTGGAAAGCGTCTTGATAATCATCAAATACAACGAATTGTCGAAGATCCAGAAAACACCAACACTCTTGTTTTGAAAACCTTGTTGGATGAGTTGATTTGTTTTGAAACTCACGAAAAACTTAATGATAGGCTTGATTACTATTTGTCGACTTCTTCCATGTCGGATTTTTTTGACCGTGTATTACAACGTATGGAAGAGGATTATTCGGCAAACCAAGACTTGGTGCGTCATATTCTTACTTTGATTGCCATTTCGGAGCATGGGCTTTCAGAGGATGAGTTGCTATCTGTTCTTGGCTGTCGTCAACTTGATTGGCAATTGTTCTATGGTGCATTTTTTAATCATTTCATAATGAAAAACGGTTTGCTTACATTTTCACAACAATTTATAACTGAAGCTGTTGAAAATCGTTTTAACACAAAAGATGTTGATTACGTTGCCCCCTATCGACGCGAAATCGTTAATTTTTTCTGCGAAGAACCTCAAAGTGTTCGAAAAGTTTCCGAACTATCTTGTCAGTATTTCAATCTTTCCGATTGGGATAACTTATACTGTGTCCTAAAGGATATAGAAACATTCGAATATTTCTTTGGCGCCAATCAGGCACTGATGGGACTATATTGGAGAACATTGATGATTATTGACAGGAATAAGTTTTCTTTGTCAACATATATAAATGAACCATTTACATACGAAGATGAATTGGATTGTGCATCAATATACGATAATATAGCAACTTTTATAGGTGATTATTTTCCTGATCTCTCTTTGGAGTTAGAATATCTTTTCAAAGCATTAGATGTTCGTAAAAAAAACCTTGGTGGTGATCATTTAGACACGGCAATATCTTACAATAACATAGGCTTGGCATATTCCAAACATGGTGATTTTTCTAATGCATTGAATTATTATCTTAAAGCTTTGGTTATTAGAGAGAAAGTGCTTGGTAAGTGGCATTCGCGTACTGCAACAACTTACGACAATATTGGTTGTGCCTATTATTATTTAAATGACCAACCAAGGGCTTTTGAATTTATTTGCAATGCTTTGAAAATCAGGCAAAAAGTATTAGATGCAGACCATTCGGACATTGCCTTGTCTTACAATAACTTGGGCCTTGTGCTTGATGCTATGGGGGATTCTCACAATTCTTTGCAATGCCATTTTAAGGCATTGCAAATAATGGAGAAAACTTTAGGCACAGGGCATCCATTTACCGCTAATTCATACAATAATATTGGCAATGCTTTCGACAATCAGGGAGATCACAAAAGAGCTTTGGGATATTTTTTCAAAGGTTTGGAAATACGAAAAATGATTCTTGGAGAAGAGCATCCAGCAACAGGAGAATCATACAACAATATAGGGATGGTTTATTATAAACAAGAAAACTATTCCCAAGCTTTGGGGTATTACTTAAAAGCACTGGAAATAGAAAAAAACACGCCCGGTAGGTTGCATCCAAATATAGCTAACTATTATGGCAACATTGGCATGGTGTACGAATGTCAAGGAATGCATCCTGAAGCTTTGAAATGTTATTTCAAAGCATTGGAATATAGTGAAAAAATATTTGGGAAGGAAAATAAATCTGCAGCTTTCATATACAAAGCAATTGGCCGTTCTTACAATAATCAAAATAATAATAAAATGGCTATACAATACTCGGAAATCGCCTTGCGAATAATGAAGAGGACTTTGGGACCCAATCATCCTGAGACTGTTCTAATGCAAAACGACTTGAAGCAGATTAAAAAGAATAGGTAGTTCGTGTTACTTTTAAATCAAGAACATTGATATTTAATGGTTGTAATAAAATGAAGTTGACCTTGTCGAAATAGTTAATTTGTTGTTAGGTTGCGATTGACTTGCAAACGATTAGCAACTAAAAAGCATGTCCAAAATCTTGTTACTATGAGTTTTGTAGAATTTGTTGATTATTTGTTGTTCCTTTTCGTGTGGCCCATGGTCTTTTCTGCAATAATACTACGGGCTTATCAAAGAATATTTAAAAACAAATTGAAAACAGATGCATATGGTGATGGTGATCCGCAGGAGATAGTCGCTTTGCGTAAAAAGATGCTAAGAAGAAGGACTATTCGTTTTGTTGTCTTTTTCTCTTTGTGTTTTTTGTTTCTTTTAGCGGTGGGTGTTTTCCAATTCCTGAACAGTAAAAATTTTTATTGTTGGCAGGGACAATATATAACTAAATATGATTATAAACATTTGGCTTGTAGCTATATTACCATAATTATAGTATTGATACGACTAAGGAATGAATTTTCTCTAAAAGATCTTTTTGGTAATATTTCTTGTGAAAACATTGATTCATTTGTGCAAAAAAACGAACGATTTATCCTGTACTTACGGGGATTTGACTGTGATGTACCATACGGTAAAGAGAGTCGGAACGACACTCATGTTTTTAATGAAGCTTTGTTTGTTAAGACTGTTGAATATGCTTTGGGGGTTCCCATTTGTGCTTTGGGAATGACTAAAGAGATTGATAGTCCTTTGGGTGCCACAAGAGTGTATGTGACTGATGATAACTGGAAAGCTAGTGTTCTCAAACTGATGAATTGTGCCGAAAAAATTGTTATCCTTGTTAACGATCGAGAAAGTTGCGTTTGGGAGATAGATCAGAGTAAGGCACTGTTGGATAAAACCATTTTTATTGTGGATGATTTAAAGAAATTTTCTGCTGTCAGAAATCATTTTGCCGCTGAAATTGATATGCCTGAAATTTCAGATGTCTCAAAGGTTCCTTTCTTTTTTTCTTGCGGAACCACCTTTACAGAGTTTAAAAACAACAAGAAGGGATATCTCAGCATACTTGGTTTTAACCCTGAAGTGTTTGAAGAAAGAAAAGATGCTGAACGAAAAATACAATGGCATGCCAAAATAAAAGAAAATGCTATGAATGATTTATTTATTGTAATGGGGATAGTTGGTGTTCTAATGATATTGACAGTGGTTACTATCTTGTTGTTTATGTTTTTTGACTGGCTTCTCTAACCAGTATTGCTCACTGATTGTTTACTATTTTGATACAGACACCTTGGTTATCCGAATATCATAGTCTCAGATTATCAAATATTCCCTTGTCTAAGACCAATTTGCCCAAAAAAATCATGTACCCCCGACAAAATCACGAAACACCAACCCAACCAAATCCATGTCTTCGGCAGCAACCCCGCTGGAGCGCACGGAGGCGGGGACAATCAGGAAATCACGCTCTCTGAAACCCTATTTATTATGAATTATCCCGACACCATTCTCCAGTCTGATCCTACCTTGCCGCCCCTTGAGGCGGACAATGCGGCCATTGCAAAGTTGCAGGAGCTGGCCGCAGGCTACCGGGCCGAAGAGCACGACGGCGACCGCCTGCGGATCCATCTCGTCCTTCGCGAGCAACATCTCGCCGACAGCCTCAAACGCCTGCCGCTGACCGGCGAAATGGCGGACAATGTGGAACTCTATGCCTATACGACCGAGGACCTCTGGTCCATGGAACTGCTGGGGCTCCGTCCCGAAAGCCCTACCCGACTCGACCGCAAACCGATAACCCCAGACAGTAATCTTCGTGTTCACCTGGTTGTGTTCGGGGCAAGCAACCAGTCGAGTAGCCTTGCCATCCATACCGCATTGACCGCCCACTACCCCAACTACTGTCGCGACAACACGTTGCGGACGCGCATTACGATGGTGTCCGATTCGTTGCAAGACTTTCATGACTTCCGCCAACAGTATCAAAACCTCCTGCGCAATGGCTATCGGAGAATGGTTACTCTGCAAGATGACGAGGTGCGGACAACGTTCCTGGAGCCGCAATATGTCGGCATCCGCAACGATTTCGTGGATGTGGAATGGGAGTTTGTGGAAGGACGTAACAGTGATTCCGCCATTTTCTACAAACTTCAGAAATGGGCCCAAGACGAGCAGCAGCAGCTCACCATCGCCTTCAGTCATGAGGACGACAACCGCAACCTCAGAGAAATGCTCACATTGGCTGCCTCCGTGCTCACTTCCACACCAATATGGGTTAAGACCGCCGACGACAGGGCTATTTCTTTCCTGAAACAATCAAAACAATATGCCCAAGTGGTTCCATTCGGTATGAGAGTATCATCCCTCCCCGACATGTCGGTCTTTATCCGTATGGCACAATGTGTGAATTACGCCTACCTCCAGATGCGGGAAATCACCGCTGAATCGGGGAATCGCGACAGAGCCGATTTGGCCGTGGCCCTTGACCCGCCTACCGACAGACAACTGCAAGAGTCGTGGAACAGCCAGCGGTTAACTACGCTGACGAGGTGGTCAAACATCCATAACGCATTCACGATCAGAACCAAAATGCATTCGCTCGGACATGCCGACGAGGAGTGGGGAACGCTGTTCGCCATCGGCGATCGGGAAACAGCACTTTTGGCAGAGGTGGAACACAACCGTTGGAGTGTGGAGGAATTAATCCTTGGACTCCGACCCACCTCCGAGGAGGAACATTCCGCCATCAAGAAAGATCCTTCATTGCGCTCCCGGCTAAAGGCTGAGAACGCTCACGACGATTTACGGAATTTCCATGAACTTGGGGTGGACGAAACGGGGCTTCCCGTCACCCGTTATGACGTTGGGTTTACACGCACCCTGCCTTTGATTGCATATTCGTATCACCAGTTACAACAGATAAACCATGAATAAGTCAGATCAACATTATTATGCTCTCCGTTTTCGGAGCTCAGACCAACTGCATCGGAAAGGCGACATCAAATATGAGACCAACGATCTGCTGTATGTCGGCCAGACAGACGAATGCGGGTTGCGCATAGTCAGTCATCCGGATTACGAGGACTGCAACTATGCGGTGATTGTCAAATCGGAGGACGGGTCGGGATGGCGAATCATCCGGCAGGAGTCTTCGGCGGATATCTCCGTGAATGGGACACCGATGGCGTTGGTAACAGACCTGCACCATGGCGACCTGTTGAAATTTGACCACACGGTCGTACAATTCACAGAAGAGCAGGGCGAACCTCCGACCGTATCGTATATTCAACACCGCACCCCTTGGGGAATGTGGGCGGTTTTGGTGACCCTGCTTCTGCTCGTTGCTGGAATTTTGGTATTCCTGCATGAAAGTAACAAGGAACCCACAGCTGTTTTCAAGGACGAACTTTTGAGTGTTTGCAAGGTCGAAGCCGACACATTGTTGGTGTATTCCACGCATCAGGACGAACCTGAGGTGGTCTGCGCCGGCAATACGTTCGTCGGTACAGGATTCATCACGGATGACGGCTATTTTGTGACCGCCCGCCATTGCGTGGAATTCTGGTTGACGTTGGAAGAGGAACTTCGCCCCGACACCCACGACATCCGGTCCCCTATCGTTCTCTGGGCTATTAAAGCAGAAATGGACACCACCATCCGTCTGGTCGCCAAGGTAAGGGTCACCAGTCATGATGGGAAAAAGACCTGGTTCCTCCGCTCCGATGATTTCACAATGGACAAGACCCGCGATGACATCTATGAATGCGGCGGTTTTGAGACTCCGTACTTGTGGCGCAGTGTGATGAGCCGCTTTGAGAAAAGGGATGCCGAGTTTGGCGATGTGGCCGTGATGCGGTGGCACGACAAGGGAACCGTCCATTTGGGGAAACCGGATTCACAGCTTGAAACGGGAACCAAACTGTTTGCATTCGGTTTTCCGCAGAATGAAGTAAAACAATCGGAGGAAGCCTCCTTTATAGATGGAACCGTGTTGCAAAAACCGTTGACTGCACAGGACTATTTCCTTTGCGAAAAGGGTTTTGACGCAGGCTTTTCCGGCGCACCGGTCTTCACGCGGTCACAGAAATCCGGAAACGCAGTGGTCGGCATCGTGACTCGCTCAGACAAGCAACACACGCTCATCGTTCCCGTTTCCCAGATTCACCGTCTCATCAGCAAAATCCCAGAACAATGAATATTCTCTACGCGAGTGCCTTGAAAGGCTTTTGTTCCATCCGAGTGTGCTGGCAGTTCATCTATGATGTGTCAGGCGAATTGGAACAGCTGCACGCATCCCAAAACACCCATGGTTCGGTTGACTTGAGTCATGTCAGGGTTCATGGAGAGCATTTTGAGTTGACGGATAGCGTTCGCCCATCCACTCCGGCATCCGATGTTTGGGCGCTTGCCGCATCCGCCATGGAGTTGATATTGGGCTCGCCCATATTCAACGGTGGTGGCGAGTCATCACAAAATGCCAACACGCCTATACCCGCATTGCCATTTCCGAACACAGAAAGCCTTAACCTGTTATTGCACAGATGCTTGGATAACAGAGCCGAGAATCGTCCTTCTGCGGCTGAAATCTTGGAGATTTCCCGGAAAGAATTGGGAAATGACCACATTTCTCATGGACGGAAACGGCGTATCCATCCTTCCACCCAAACCCAAGAGATGATGAACAAAACCGACCGCCAATGGCCCGAGCGAATGATTGCGGGGCCATCCCGAGCACTTCTGCTCCTGCTGACCATAATGCTTTCCACATTGTTCTCATTCGGTCAAATCCAGCTTGACAAGAAAGAGGAATCCGTTACCTTCAAACTGATGGATGCCGTTCTTCTTTTGCGCCAAGACAGCAAACAAAGCTGGGACTCTGCACAAACGGAACTTAAAAAGATAGTGCCGTATTTCACTTTGATGAACGAACTTCAAGACGAACAAAACGACTGCGGTTTAATCGGAGCTGAAGTGGAATCCTTCGGGGTGAACAGAATGGTGACGGAGCTGAAAAAAGGAGGGTTTATTCAGAATCCCATAAGGGAGCTGCTGAATGGTTCTGACCCCCGATTCGATTACTCCCTGTTCGAAAAAGGAATCAAAAAAGGCAGTACCGCCACCTACACTATGACGGGCCGTTCCGGGAGGCAAGTCTTTCTGATTATTCCCTACTCGGCCAACCAACCATACGCTGTCGAATTGAGAAAAAAAGACGGTACAATCTTCCCCGCAAAGGGCAAGGATGCCAATGGAATCACCTACTTTTCTGTAGCCACCCAATATGGACCCGGAGCTGGGGAGCCTCTCACGTTGGAAATCTCCAACAAGGATCCGAATAATAACGCCTCTTTCGTAATAATTAACCACAATTATCGCAACAAAAAATGAAAGCTCGCTCATTCCTGCTCTTTTGGACTTTTGCCATCTGTGCTTGTCCGTTGCTGGCCCAGTCGGACCTTGCCGCATCCGTTGCCTCGGCCAAAACGCTAAACGACAAGCAGGAATATATGGCGGCAGCTGCGGCTTTTCACGAGGTTCAGGGCATGGCCCTGCGTGAAGGCAATACGGAGGTATATTTCAAAAGCGTGATAGCGGAGGGAGAATGTTATTACATGCTGAATTTGGTCACTGACCTCTGGAAATCGCTGACAAAAGCCCGGGAAGTTTACAACCGCTATGCCGATTCGCGCGACTCCGAAACCCGTTTGAAATGGAAAGAGGCTGTCTGTAAGTTGGAGGGATCCTACTACTTCTGCATGAGCGATGTGGACCCGTCGGCCTTTCAGAAAGCGGAATCCGCCTACAACCGCTGCCTTAACCTAATTGACAATATGGATGAGGACGACATGGAGTTGGGCGTTATTATCCATCGCGAATTGCTGAGCCTGTATTACAAACAGAAGAAATACAACAAGGCCTCCGCCGAAGCAGACTCCGTATTCAACTATTATTACTGGGTTTTAGGGTATGTAGACATGCCAAGGTCTTCTGCTGACGAAAGGATGAACCAGGCGTTTGTCGATGCCTTCCTCTGCAAAGCTATGGTGTTGGGTCGGCTAAAACGGTTTGCAGAGGCCCAAAAGGTGCTCTCCGAACTGCCCGAAAAGTGCGACAGCCTGCCTTCGGTGTTGCGCACCCGGGGGAAACTGCTGATGATGCAATATGACTATGACGGGACGGACCGCAGGGCGGAAGCCATGGCCTATTACAGTCGATACATCTCCTCGATGAAGCGGCAAGCCGATGAACAGTTGGAACAAATGACGGACAAACAGCGGGAACAGTACTGGCTCAACCTGCATGATTTCTTGTTCGACTGCTACCGGTTGGAGGATTATGCGCCGGAGATGCTCTACGACCTAGCCCTTTTCAGCAAGGGGTTCCTTTTGGAGTACCACAACAAGGACCGGAAGGAATCCACATGGAAGGATGTCCAAAAAGCACTTGACGAACATTCGTGCGCTATCGAATTTGTGCAGTACAACGGGAAAAATGATGCCCGGAAACTCGGAGCGCTGGTCTTGACCAAACAATGTGAGAGACCTCGTTTCCTGCACATTGTCGATGTGGATAGCCTGATGAAGTTCCGACTCAGGAAGTGGGTTCGTTTAAACATGGCGCTGGTTTCCGACTATGGCGTGGACAAAAATGCCATTTACAATGATCCGGATTTGCCCAAACAAATTTGGACGGACGAACTCCTGGAAGTCACCCAGGGTGCCACAAAGGTCTATTTCTCCGCCGACGGCTTGCTTCATCAGCTTGCCATAGAGTATATGATGACGGACTCCTGTCGCAGCTGCCATCGTCTGACCTCCACCCGCAGACTTCTGGACCGGAGCAAGCCGATGAACCAGAAAAAGATGCTGCTGATGGGCGGTGTGGACTATGCATCCCCCGTCATTGCACGCTCCAAAGACAATGACGTTTACGCCTACCGGTTCCTCCAGGAGATTGCGGACGGTTTCGACTATCTGCCTGGCACACAACGGGAAATCGACTCTATCCTGTCGTTGCGCAAGTCCGATCAAGATTTGAAAATAGAGGGAATTGCTGCTTCTGACTACGTGTTCCGAACCTTGGCCAACCATTATCCCATGGTTCATGTGGCCACGCATGGTTATTTCGGAGGCGAGATAGAGGACGGTTCCCGACTGCAGTCCGTCCTGCGTGACAACAGCATGTCCCAAAGCGGACTGGCTTTCGCGGGTGCACAGTTTGCGTTGCGAGACTCAACCCACAACCCCATTTTCGCCGACGGACTGCTCTCGGCGAAGGAAATCGCCACCATTTCGCTGGACAGCGTGGAGCTTATGGTACTGTCCGCCTGTCAGACCGGCCTCGGGTTCATTACCGCTGACGGCGTTTACGGAATACAGCGGGCGTTGAAACAGGCCGGAGTAAAAGCCCTGATTGTCAGCTTGTGGAGCGTGAATGACAAAGCCACTTCGCTGTTGATGATGTATTTCTATGACAACTTGAAAAACGATGAAAATGCTGATGTTTACAATGCTTTCATGAAAGCCCGCCAGCAGTTGAAAGATACGAAGGGGTATGTTTTCAACGAGAAGAGGATGAGCTCGGAATATATCAATCTGTATGCGGCTCCGCAATACATGAATGCGTTTATCCTGATTGATGTCAAATAAACAAATAGTGAATATGAAAAAATATCTGTTAACAATCATGGCTGTTTTAGCCGTCGCGACGATGTCTTTTGCGCAAAAGACGGACAAAAACGATGCACCGGAGACGGTGGAGGCCAATCGTGTCTATCGGGTGTTTGCCAACAACAACACAAATCCCGATGTTATCCAATCCCGGAACGAGCTGATCAGAAACCAATACATGGATAATAATGAGAGAGGGATATTCGCAGGTTTGGGTTTGGCCATTGCGAAGAGCTACGGCACGGTCCTCGTACAGAAGTCGGTCTCGGCCATGGCCAACCTTATCAGCATGACGATTCGACTCGCTCAAAAAAACAAGCTGGATCGTGAAGAGTGGCTGCAAACGGCCAACCAGCAGTGCCATTTCCAGCACAGACTGTCATCTGAAGTCTTCATTGACGACTTCTACTATCTTCCCTCAATCAACGGGGCGCTGGATCCCATGAACATGAAATTTACCGGGTTCGGTTGCATAAGCACATTGAGACCCACAGCATTTCCCACGGATAATAAAGTCGCTGACCACGACACACGCTCACTGGGCAAGCAGAGCCAGGGGAGCCCGAAAGCGCTTTCGGACACCACCGAATTGTTGGAGTTTTATTTCTTGTGCAGGCTTCGTGACGATTCTGTCGGGTTAAGCCGAATTGCCAACCATTCCAAGTTTGAAGTTGAGATTGTCCAGTTTGTCTTTGATGCCCGCCATTCCTGTCTCCCCAATGATTCACTCTCCGGTCAAAAGCTGAAACCATTTGATTTCAAAGGACGTAAGGACTTCGTGTTCAACTTGAATGTGAAAGTCTTTTCCTCATGGGTGAACGAAGCCATCATGCTTTTCGACAACCAGCAGATCGGAGAGTTCAACATCACAGCCAAAATCGATTCCAGTGACTTGAACGAGGATTTTCTTTTTGTGTATGACCCGGAAAAGCACGGCGACAAAGTGAGTGTTACGGGCGAAAGTTTCATCGTTCCAAGGAGTTACACTGGAACAGCCAACTCTCCGTCATGGGGTACGGGGCAATACCGGCTGGAGGTGACCATTCATGAGGACTGTCTGGTGAATGAGAAATGGTATCAGAAAGAGAAGAAGGGCGGCAACGGCTCCAAGGACAAGAAGCCTCGCTGGGACAACAGCAAATGGAAGCCGGAGTGGAAGGAGATGTGCTCGAAGAAGAATTCGAGGGAGACGTGGAATCTGGTATGGCAGAGTGTGACGACTGCGTATATCGGCAACGACTGGGTTCAGGAGCTGGTATCGCCGCTCACCACCGCAGTGAGCTCGCATGAGGCTGTGGCCTTGGGCAACTTGCTGGAGCAATCCATGTCCGCAGACAAGACCACCCCGAAGCGCGCCCCCGTGCCCACATCTGCCCTCGCGCCCATGCCGAAAGCGGGGACGAACGCGGGAAGAAGTACGGATGGGGTGAAATAGCGATGTTGGATTCTGTTGATAAGTTTTCATAAAAAACCCCTCGTCGTTTTGATAACTGTCGGATGATAATTTGTAGATTTGCAGCGTCATATTTTCAGATGTTGTGTTTGAGAACCTCACTACATCTGATAATATTGCAATAATAAACAAATAAGGTCTTTTAACAAAAATCATCACTATGAAAAAACGTGTAATACAATTTCTGACACTCTGTCTGGTGACAACGTTCACATTCTCCTTTTCGGCAGGCCAGACAATACCCGGCATTCACTTAGGCAGATTGGAATTTGTCCGACCGCCAGAAGGATTATCCAATGGCATGCGAGAATTGAGGGTTACCATGCCCCAAAATAGAGGTATCACGTCATCGTTTGCACATAAAGTCGGAGGTGTATCTTTCGTACAGGTGGCACAGCCTACATTTCATGTTGAATCTTTTTCTCTCCAATGTGATCAGAACAACAATTCTGCATACGCGGTTATTAATGGAAAACGATATGATATTCCGTTAGAAACGTGGCAACTGATGCCTATTGTGGCGTACGCAAACAGCGAGTATGATGCAGCAGTAACGTTGTATGGAAATAGAACGTATTCGAATATTGGTCATTCGGATACTATAAGTGCATTATTTCATGATGCCTTTATTGACAAGCTACTTGGAATCAGGTTGTTGCAAATAGATCTTCTTTTGGCGGATAGTATTGTTAATAATTATGGTACTATTGTGATTACCCCTAAAGACAAGTGTTCTCTCCCCTCCTTCAACAATAATGAATCTCCTATTCTAAGCAATTACGAATCATCGCATTATAATCCGATGAAAAATATTTTTATTTCGTTGTCGGGAAACGTACAAGAACAAATTAGCAATACTGTTGCCAAGTACGGATATTATGATTCTTACATTTTCACGGATTTTGTCGATTCGGTAACAGGTGATTCTATAAAATTCAATATCGTAGATGATAGTTTGGTTATAGTAGGATTTCCATACTATTATTTTATCAGAAAAGATACGACGCAGATTGATACCTTAGAAATACTGTGTGATTTTTTTAATGAAATAAAAAAGTCAAAGGCTTTCAACAAAACGGATTCTCCAAAAAGTTATAGGATTTTTAAAAACATAGAGAAAGAAAATTACCAAGAAGCTTTATATTGGTTCTGTAAATATTACAATAGCATTTCGGACAGTACAAAAGCAAAAAGAATTATTATTGATAAAACAAGGAAATTGGATGTTTTTTTAAAGGGAGAGTTCAAAAAACACTACCTTAGTTTACCGAAAGATCAGCAGAAAACCACAATAAAAGAAATAGAAGCATTGAAAAAAGACAAAAAATTTTTTCGTCCTTATTTGTTAGCCAAATATGTAAAAGATAATTATGAGACTAACACAAACTTAGATTTTCCTACTTTTGACGATTTGCTAATCTTTTATTTCTATCAGAACCCAATCCCTAAAACAATTAAGTTGACAGAACTAACAAATGCCTTAAGGGAAAAACACAAGCTCGTTCTTAATCTCAATCCTATAGTCTATGATGCTGCTTTGACAACTAGCCAATGGGCTGCATTCTTCCGGTATGCTAAAAAATATCATAAAAAAAGCTGGAATTCATTTGTGAAACAAGTGGAGAAACTCCAATACGATGCCCCAGAAGTTTATACACCTATTAATCTTAAAAACCGATGAGCAATAAAGTTTTTTTGAGCTATTCGTGGAAAGACACGCAGATAGCAGCGCGACTGTACTATGATTTAGTGCGTTCCAATGTTCCGATTTGGAGAGACCAGATAGACGGAGACCCGACCGCCGATTTTCAGGAAGAGTTCCTGCAGAAAATCGACGAATGTGACTTTTTCATCATGCTGGACAGTCCAAACTATAGGGGGAGATCCAATTGGTGTTGTACGGAAGTGCAACGCTGTCTGGAGAACCAAAAACAAAGACGGGACGCTAAAAAGAACAATCAAAAGGACGACCCAAAAGACGATCAAAAGGACGATCCACAAATTATTGTTTGTCTTTTGCAAGAAGATGGTCCCTGGCGCACCCAATATAAAAATGAAGAGCACAAACTGGTCTTTGAGCAGATTAACAAACTCAAGTACCTGAAGCTATACTATGAAGGGTACGATGATGATCATACGTATGATTCGACTTTGAATACCATTTGTAAGATATTGGGAGTACGCTATGAGAGTTGGAACAGGATTCCAACCTATCAGGATCTGAAAGACGAGATTAAAAATGCCGCAAAAATCAAATATAATGAACAGATCGCTAATATTATACTCGACGGATTTCGAAACATTTTCACCAAAATAGAGATGCATTATCCGAATGTCCGGGAATCTTTTCAGGTGTGGATGGACGATTGCAAGAACGCGAAAATACCTCTTTTTTTCCCCAGGTGGACCTACGCGGTTTGGCTCGTCAACCAAGACGAACCGAATTTGGAAGAAGCCCGGCAATATTTCCTTGAATTAACAAAACTGTTCCCGGAGGATCCCAGGGGGTTCAGAGGGTATGGGAATGTCATGATGGCTCTCGGTAAAGATCTTTTTGAAATCGGCGATCTGGAAGAAGCTTCGTCTTGCTATCATGAATCCCTCCAATACCTGCAAAAAGCTGAATCACTTCTTTACGAACCGTACAATCAACATCAAAAAGAGATTTGCTTATTTGGGGTGTTGACAAATATTGGCGTAACTTTGTGGTGTCTTGGTAATCGTTCAGAAGCATTGTGCTATAATAGAAAGGCTTTGGAAGTGATGGAGACGAAAAATCTATTCAGAGAGGAACTCGTGTACGACACTTTTTCCATTATGAAGGAAAAAGGTTGTAGCCCCATTGACATAATCAGATGGCTAAAACAGCTGGTATTGAAGTATACATTGGAACCAACACTATACAAACTTCTTGGATTTAGTTATGATGCCATAAGAGCATACAACGATGCACACACAGCATTTAAAAAAGCCTACGAACTGTGTCCCAGCGAAGAAAACCTGCACAATCTCAACAATTTTGAGAAATAGCGTAGGCTAACCACTATAATTTGAATTTTCAATCTAACGCCTCAATTACCCCGCTGAATATTCTTCATTCTACATTCATCATTCTACATTGAAAATGCATGGACTTGTGACAAAATCGACAGGAAGCTGGTACTCGGTGCTCGACGAGGCCACGGGCGCACGCACAGAGTGCCGGCTGCGCGGACAGTTCCGCATCCACGGCATCAAGAACACCAACCCCGTGGTGGTGGGCGATCGCGTGACCTGGGAGCCTGAAAAGGACGGCACCGGCAGCATCACCGCCATCGAGCCAAGGAAGAACTACATCGAACGGAAATCCACCAACCTCTCGAAAATCCGACACCTGATTGCCGCCAACATCGACCTGGCGTTCTTGGTTGTCACCCTGCGCGAACCGCGAACTTCTTTGGGCTTCATCGACCGCTTCTTAGTGGCGGCCGAGGGTTTCCGCATTCCCGTATGCCTGGTTTTCAACAAGATGGACCTCTACAACGAGGCCGAAATGGACGTGGTGGAGGAGCTGTCGGAACTTTACCGGAACATCGGCTACGGGATACTGCATACGTCTGTGGTGAACGGTACGGGCATCGACGAACTGCGAAAGATGATTGATGGGAAAGTGTGTCTCTTCAGCGGGCACTCGGGCACGGGCAAGTCCGCGATTATCAGCGCGATAGACCCGACGCTGAACCTGCGTACGGGTGACATCTCGAAAGTCCACAACAAGGGCAAGCATACCACCACCTTCGCGGAAATGTTCCCGTTAGCGGGCGGTTACATGATCGACACGCCCGGCATCAAGGAGTTCGGACTTATCCAGTATACAAAGGAGGAAGTCCGTGACTACTTCCCCGAGCTGCGGGCGTTCAACAACCGCTGCAAGTTCGACGACTGTAGTCACACCCACGAGCCGGGATGCCTCGTGCAGGAGGCCGTGGAAAACGGCGAAATCGCCCTGTCGCGATACCTGAACTATCTCGCCATCTTAGAGGCCGACGACATGAAACTTGCCGACTGGGAGCTGCGGTAGTTTACGACAACTTGGACAACTGGGACAACCTTTTAAGGACAATTATAATGCTATGTCAGGGAAAACACATCTTGTTGCTTTGTTGCTGATAGTCTGCACGCTTTCGGCTTTCGCGCAGACGGAAAAGGACTTCGGAGAACGTGTCTCCCCGTGGTTTTGGGGTGTGACGGTGTCGCCTGACGGTGGACTCTGGTGTGCGCTCGAAGAGAAAGGGCGTTTGTACCACGCCGAAAACATCCACGCCTTCTGGCACAGCGTGAAAAACATCGGCAAGGGAAATCCGGACAACGACCGTTACGACGGCGGCGGGAAGATGTCACGCATCGTCTGTCCCGACAGCAACACCGTATTAATCTTCGGGGAAATTCATAACCCTTTCAAGCACAGACAGATTCGTAACGTTTATTGGTATTCCGATGATAAAGGCGAAACTTGGGAACCGAGAATTTTTGCCGACAATAAGAACATCATCACCAGCGCCTTCTGTGCTCCGTCGGGCGAAGTTTGGATTGCAGGCGACACCCTCTACTACTCTGCTGACAAAGGACTTGATTTTGAGAAAGTCAATCATTTCCCCCATAATCTGGCGTCCATTTCCATGAATCCGGACCTGCGCACGGGCATTGCGGGTTGTTATGACAACGTCCTTTTCTACACCGAAGACAATTGGGCCACCTACCGCACCATCCCCACTCCCGACAGCCAGCATCTGATTAAGATGAACACCCCGCTATCCAGGCCAGATTCGTGGTATAAACAATGCGTGGTCACCGGAATTTTCAAGGATTGGCTGATGGTCCACCAAGCTAACGAATGGTTTTACACATCACGCCAGAAAATCAAATGGGAACGCTTCCCCGCCGGTCTCACCGTGCAGACGAAAGATATGGAAAACGACTTCCTGCTGGTTACAACAGAAGCCGGCGATATCTTAAAGACCGCTGATTTACAACACTTTGACACGGTTTTTCATAGCATAGGCGTGGTTCCGAGAGGACTTCGTCTCTGCAATGGACAGCTCTATGGCTATATTACCACCAAAACGGACACTTACTTTTGCCTCTTCGCCGGAGACAGCTGCATCCGCATGGGCTTTTTCAGCGACGACCACCCGATTGCCGCCCCTCGGAATCGAGCCACCACGGAGGATGGTTGGTACTTACGATTTATAAAGGAGAATGAAGACGGGATTTACTACGAGGAAGACGATTCCGTGGAAGCCTATCCCTGGGGCTGGGAACGGAGGGACATCCTGCATTTCGATACGGCCCGGCAACAGTGGTACCGGGTGACAACCACGCCTTTCTACATAAAGTACATGTATCCCTATAGCGACCAACAACATACTGGTCAACAGCAGGTTATCGTCAGCGATAGGAAAAAACTGTATGTGGTGAGCGAGGATGAGCCGCAGTTAAAAACCGTCCATATTGAGGGGCCGTTAGACAACTTCCTCCAATATCCTGTCATCCAGGTCGTCATCTCCCCCTACACCCAAGGCTGTTTTCATCATTGGGGGGACATTATCAACTATAACCGCAAAGGCGATCTCTTTGTGGCGCAGAATCTCCGTTTGCGTGATTCCATCATGCCGGTAAATCTTGCTTTCCGCGCAGAGACGCTGGATTCGATGCTGCGCGACCTTAACCTGCACTATGACACCGCCATCACGCAAGGGATGTTTTCATTCACACAGGCGGACTACGACCAAGTGAAAAGCTATTACGAACAATACGATGACTATCTATTCAGATATACCTCAAAGCAGGATATCCTGAATCTGAAAGATTCTGTGGCCGCCCTCAGCGACTCGCTTCTCCACTATATCCTGACCACCGGTTTCCAAGACGGCTGCACCTCGATAAACTACTTTGAGGCCAAGCTGGTGAACAGCAATGGCGACAAGCTGTATGTTCGCGGGAATGACGGTTCGTGCAGTCGTGGGGGCGAGCATCCCTATATGCTGCCAGTGGAACTGCGTGTCGGTGATTATATCCTACCTTGCACACACATTCCCTTCTTGCGATTCCTCGGCGACGCCATGCCGTCCAAGATGCTGACCAAGCACAACTTTTCCGATGTGGACGCGCTGCTGAAATGCTTGAAGTTCCTCACGTTTCCACGCGATAGCTGGCCGGAATGGTAAACCGAAGGCTTTCGAAAACCCCAAACAAACTGCATTACGCCACCTTAGGCTGACATTTTCGGGTTTAAGTCGTTCGGCCCACTAACCAAGAACCACTAACCACTAACCATTAAACACCTCGAACGAGTGGTCATCGTAGAAGAAGACGATTTTCTGCAGCTTCTTTTCTTGCGCAGGTGCGGGTAGGTGACGCTCGCGCCGTGCGGGAGCGGGTTTGGGTTCAGACGCGGGCTTACGCGTGCGTGGTTGGGGCATAGGCGTGCGCACAGGCGCAACAGAAGCCTCAACCTGTTCGGGAATGGAGGCTGATAGTGGAACGGAATCCATATCTTGCTCATCTTCAGCTGATTCGACATATTCCGTTGACTCATCAGCGAGAACCTCCTCTTCGTCATCCTGCTCAGAATCGTCCGGATTGGCAAATTCGGCGAACAGATCGTGTTGATCCCCAAATTTTGGATTCTCGGCGCGATGTTGTTCGGCCGTGTTCTCAATAGTGCCCGTTGCAACAGAGGGTTGTTCAACAGGCTCGTCCGAACGCAGCATGTCGCCCATGCCCATGATCAGCCACTCCGTGGAGATTTCGGGAAATTTGGCGAGAATTTTCCGGGCCACATCCAAACTCGGCTGATTCCGACCGGTTAACAAATGGGTCAGTCCGGAACGGCTGATGCCGATTGTGTCCGCGAAAGCCGATGCGGACAATTGTGAATACTCGATTGTTTGTTTAATTCTGTCAATCATTATTTTGTCAATTTATTTCCAATTATAACACACACACAAAGTAAAATATCACAAAAGTAAACCACCATGCACAAATACTAATTACAATAATCGATGATCTAAACACTTGTTATAATACGATTGTAACTACAATTTGTTACAAAAATAATCACCCGAAAAGGATATGATTGAATCAGAATCACATACTTCAAAATTGTCAATAACTTCTTCTAGTATAGGATTAAGTAGTCTAATTATTTAGTTGAAAAACAAATACTTATTGTTTAATAGATATAACAAGATATAAATGTTAACAATAGTGGCTGTACATTTGATTTAATACATTAAATAGATTGTATAAAATATGTGGAAATAAGGTATTTATACAAAATTTATATCTATTATACTCGACAGTTCTATATCAAAGGTAGAATCAATGATTTTTCTGTAGGCGTGGGGCTGAAAAAGTTGACGTAATGTAGCGAGTGTTGTTGATTACATCTCGAACTTTAGCTTATCGTGTTACAATTGGACATGTTGTTGTTTGCACTTGTGTTATATTTGTAAACATATCCGCCGCAAACGCTTAATACTGTTTACTTTTGTATGTAACATTGTTTTTTTAGGTTTGTTACATTTGAAATATACCTGCTTACACTTTCACCGAAACAAATCGGATTGACAAATAATTGAATATTTCGTGCCCCAATGAAATTCATCGTGTAATTTTCAATTCTCGACGCGATAAAAAATTTATCTTTGCCGCCGCTTTCGGGAGTCC
>Ga0265299_10001473_pt1 | contig 26771 bp, 20 predicted proteins | sample AusTroGonzalo_MG_4_FD_193485 | JGI IMG/M metagenome (GOLD analysis project Ga0265299, IMG submission 193485) | Bovine rumen microbial communities from tropical cattle in Woodstock, Queensland, Australia - Gonzalo_02 | ecosystem: Host-associated > Mammals > Digestive system > Stomach > Rumen ... | reverse complement strand
GTCCCGGTCATCCTGACGCGCGGCCCCGAGTGGTTCTCGTCGATTGGCACCGAGAAGTCGAAAGGCACTAAGGTTTTCGCCCTGGCCGGCAAAATCAACAACGTGGGCCTGATCGAAGTTCCGATGGGCACGACGCTGCGCGAAATCATCTACGACATCGGCGGCGGCGTGAAGAACGGCAAGAAATTCAAGGCGGTGCAGACCGGCGGACCTTCCGGTGGCTGCCTGACCGAGAAGCATCTCGATATTCCGATTGACTACGAAAGCCTGACGGCGGCCGGTTCGATGATGGGCTCCGGCGGTATGATCGTCATGGACGAGGACGACTGCATGGTGTCCGTGGCGAAATTCTATCTTGAGTTTACGGTAGGTGAGTCGTGCGGCAAATGCACGCCCTGCCGCATCGGCAACAAGCGCATGCTCGAAATCCTGACCCGCATCACCGAGGGCAAGGGCGAGATGTCCGACCTCGACCAGCTCCAGAACCTGGCTACGGTCATCAAGGACTCGGCGCTCTGCGGCCTGGGACAGACTTCCCCGAACCCGGTGCTTTCGACGCTGGCCAACTTCCGCGATGAATACGTGGAGCACGTACGCGCCCACAAGTGCCGCGCTAAGAAGTGCAAGGCCCTGCTGACCTACACCATCGACCCGCAGCGCTGCAAAGGCTGCTCGGCCTGTCTCAAGTCCTGCCCCGCGCAGGCCATCATGGGTGAGAGCCGCAAACCGCACGTCATCAATCCTTATGTCTGCATCCGTTGCGGCATGTGTACCTCGCGCTGCCATTTCGGTGCCATCTCCGTCATCTAGTCGCGTATGGAAAAGAAAATAAATCTCAGTATCGATAAACGTCCCGTGCGCGTAGCGCCCGGAACGACCATCCTAGACGCAGCGGCGTCCATCGGCATCGCCATCCCCACGCTGTGCCACATCGACCTCAAGGGCACCTGCGTCAAAAACAATCCGGCTTCCTGCCGCATCTGTGTCGTGGAGGTGGAGGGTCGCCGCAACCTGGCCCCTTCCTGCGCCACGATGTGCACCGAAGGCATGGTGGTCTACACCAACTCCGCCCGCGTGATCCGTGCTCGCAAGACCATTGCGGAACTCATGCTCTCTGACCACCCGAACGACTGCCTCACCTGCCCGAAATGCAGCGACTGCGAGCTCCAGCGCCTGGTGATGCGTTTCAACATCCGCCAGATGCCTTTTCAGGGTGGCGAACAGTCGGCCCGCAAGAAAGAGATCACGGCCGCCATCACGCGCAACATGGACAAGTGCATCCTCTGCCGCCGTTGCGAAAGCGTGTGCAACAATGTCCAGTCCGTGGGCGTCCTCGGCGCTGTGCGCCGGGGTTTCGACACCACCATCGCCCCGACCTTCGACCGCATGTTCAAGGATACGGACTGCACCTACTGCGGCCAGTGCGTTGCCGTCTGCCCGACAGGCGCCCTGACCGAGCGTGACAACACCGACCGCCTGCTCGACGACCTGGTCAATCCCGACAAGATCGTCATCGCCCAGCCGGCGCCCGCCGTTCGTGTGGCTCTCGGCGAAGAGTTCGGCATGAAACCGGGCTCGATCGTCACCGGAAAGCTGGTGACGGCGCTCAAGTACCTGGGTTTCACCAAGGTATTCGACACCGACTTCGCTGCCGACCTGACCATCATGGAAGAAGGCGCCGAGATCCTCCAGCGGCTGAAGGCACACCTGGCCGGCGATAAGAGCGTCAAACTCCCGATCATGACTTCATGCTGCCCGGCCTGGGTCAACTTCTTCGAACACAACTATCCCGACCTGCTGGATTATCCGTCTTCCGCCAAGTCGCCCGGCCAGATGTTCGGCGCCATCGCCAAGACCTGGTGGTGCGAGAAGCGGAGCATCGATCCGAAGAAGGTGGTGGTCGTCTCGATCATGCCTTGTCTTGCGAAGAAATACGAGTGCGAGCGCCCGGAATTCACCCGCGACGGCCTGCCTGATGTAGACTACTCCATCTCCACCCGTGAACTCGCGCGGCTGATTAAACGAGCCAACATCCGTTTCCCTGAACTTCCTGACAGCGAGTTCGACACGCCGATGGGCGAGTCTTCCGGCGCCGGCGCTATTTTCGGCGCTTCCGGCGGTGTGATGGAAGCCGCGCTCCGTACCGTGTACGAAGTGTATACCGGCAAGGAACTGCCCAAGCTCGAATTTACGCAAGTCCGTGGCTTCGATGGCATCAAGGAGGCGACGATCGACCTGGCGGGCTTCCCGCTGAAGGTCTGCGTGGCCCACACCCTGAGCAACGCCCGCATTCTGATGGACAAGCTGCGCAAGGGAGAGCTCGACTATCATGTAGTGGAAGTGATGGCCTGCCCGGGCGGCTGCATCGGCGGCGCCGGCCAGCCGTATCACCATGGCCACATCGAGATCCTGCAGGCCCGTGCGGCGGCGATCTACCGCGAGGATGAAGGCAAGGAAATCCGCATGAGCCACAAGAACCCCGATATCATCAAGCTGTACGAGGACTATCTCGGCGAACCGCTGAGCGAACGTTCCGAAGAACTGCTGCACACCCATTATTCCAACAAACAGATCCAGTAGTATGAGTGAGATGAAATTATCCTGTGAGGCCGTCCGCCAGGTGGAGGAGGTCTGCGAACAATTCAACAACGATCCCGGTGAACTGATCGCCATTCTGCATGAATGCCAGTCCAAGCTCGGCTATCTGCCTGAGCCTGTGCAGCGTATCGTTGCCAGGAAGCTGGGTATACCGGCTTCGAAGGTCTATGGTGTGGTGACGTTCTATTCGTTCTTCACGATGACGCCCAAGGGCAAGTATCCGATCTCGGTCTGCCTGGGAACCGCCTGCTACGTGCGGGGCGCCGACAAGCTGCTGGAAGAATTCAAGCGCGTGCTGGGCATCGACGTGGGGCAGACCACGCCCGATGGCAAGTTCTCGCTCGACTGCCTGCGTTGCGTGGGTGCCTGCGGTCTGGCTCCTGTGGCTACGATCGGCGAGAAGGTCTACGGCCGGCTGAATCCGGCGGACATCAAGAAGATTGTTTCCGAGTTCGAGAACCGGGAATGACGATCCTGTCAAGCATGCCCTGCAGTTTCGCCAGGGCGATGCCGTAATTGGTGATGGGCACTCCCGCAAGGAGTGCCTTTCTCATACGTGCCCGCACCAGCGTCCGCGTCGCTACGCAGGCGCCGCAATGGATGATCAGGTTGTAGGGCGTCAGGTCTTCAGGGAAATCGTTTCCTGCGGCGATGTCGATGCGCAAACCGTCATGCCGGGCTTGACTGTCGCCGTCATGCCGGGCTTGACCCGGCATCTCCGTGCGGGCACGCAAGAGCGCCGGAATCTTCACCCTTCCGATATCCTCTGTATCCGGAACATGCGAGCAGGCTTCGGCGATCAGCACGCGCGAATGCGCGGAGAGCCGGTCGATGGCGGCGGACCCTTCGACAAACGTCCGGACATCGCCCTTGGCAGCGGCCAGCAGCACGGAGAAAGCCGTCAGCGGCGCTTCGGATGGCAGGACTGCATTGACGGCCTTGAACACTGATGCGTCGGTGATGGTCAGCGCCGGCAGCGCCTTGAGGGAGGTGAGGGCCACCAGCAGTGAATCCGGCGTACAGCATAGCGGCGTGCAACCCCGGTCGAGCAGTTCGCGGATCACCTGCACTTGCGGCAGGATCAGGCGGCCCTTCGGCGCCTCGCTGTCCTGCGGCATGACCAGCAGCACGGTGTCGCCGGCCGCCACCAGGTCGCCGGTCAGAAAGCGTTCCTCCTGCCTGGGAACGACCGCTGCGATGCGCTGCAGCAGCGATTCGACGGATTCTCCGTGCCTGTAGACCACGACCGGGATGTCTGACTTCCGGATGATATCCGGGATGGATTCTCCTACAAACACGGCAATGTCCGTTTCATCCAGGATGGATAACGTCAGCCGCCGGCGTTCGGCGCCGAGCACGGACACATCGTCGAGGCCGGCGGTATCGATGAGCACGCATGGCCCCAGGCCGGGCAGCTCGATCAGCTTCCGCACAGGATCGGTCGTGGTGCCGGGGACGGAGCTGACCAGCGAAACCTGCTGTCCGGCAATGGCGTTGACCAGCGTCGACTTGCCGCTGTTGGTTGGTCCGAAGAAGGCGATGACGGTCCTGTCCATGTCAGAAGCGGAAATCACGCTCGCCGGCTTCGATGCGGGCGAGCCTTTCGATGGTCTTTTCGCGGACGCGTCCTTCCGGGATGTCGCCCAGTGAAGCGGCGATGAGCCGTTCGCCTTCAGCGCGTGTCGCCGGGGAAGCGTAGTCCATCAGGTATTCCTTGAGGGTCATCAGCGCGTTGGGCGTGCAGCAGAGGCTGATCTTGCCGCTCTTGCACAACGCCATGAAGCGGTCGCCGGTGCGGCCTTCGCGGTAGCAGGCCGTGCAGAAGCTCGGGATATGGTCCTGTTCCAACAGCCAGCGTACCACGTCGTCGAGTGGCCGGGTGTCGGACACGTCGAACTGCGCTGTCTCGTCGTGGCGTTCTTCAGTCGTGTAGCCGCCTACGCTCGTACGTGAGCCGCCACTGATCTGCGATACGCCGCAGTGCAGGAGCTGTTCCCGCATCCGGGCCGATTCACGGGTGGAGATGATCATGCCGGTGTACGGCACGGCCACGCGGAGCACGGCCACGATCTTGCGGAAGATATTGTCGGGCAGTGCGTCCGGGAAGCTGTCGAGCGATACGTCGTCGGCCGGGCAGATGCGGGGCATGCTGATAGTATGCGGGCCTACGCCGAAACGTGCTTCAAGGTGCTCAGCGTGCATCAGCAGGGCCGTGAGTTCATAGCGGTAGCCGCCCAGGCCGAAAAGCACGCCCACGCCCACGTCGTCGCAGCCGCCTTCCTGGGCGCGATCCATGGCTTCGGTGTGCCATTCGTAATTGCTCTTGGGTCCGGTGGGATGCAGGCTTTCGTACTGTTGTCGGTTGTAGGTTTCCTGAAAGAGAATATAGGTGCCGATGCCTGCAGCCTTGAGCTTCCGGTACGATTCGACGTCTGTGGCGGCGATATTGACGTTCACCCGGCGGATGGAGTTGCCGCCCTCCTGGACAGAATAGATGGTATGGATGGAATCGAGGATATATTCCAACGGATTGTTCCGAGGATCTTCGCCGGCTTCCACGGCGAGGCGTTTGTGGCCGGTGCGGATGAGCGCCCGCACTTCTTCGGCAATCTCTTCCTGCGAGAGCTTCTTGCGGGGAATGCTACGGTTTTTGGCGTGGTACGGACAGTAGACGCAGCCGTTGATGCAGTAGTTCGACAGATAGAGGGGTGCGAAAAGCACGATGCGGTTGCCGTAGAAACGTTGTTTGATCTCGCCGGCCAGTTCATAGAGCCTCTCTTCGAGCGTGGGGTCGTCACAGTCGAGCAGGATGGCTGCCTCCCTGTGGGTCAGGCCCTTGCAGAGGGCTGCCTTTTCCAGGATTTCGCGGACGCGTTGCGGGTTGCGGCTTTCGCGGGCAGCTTCCGAGAGGCTTTCAAGGACCTCGGCGTGGTCGATGAATTCGTCGGCGTGGGTGGACAGAGGATTATACATGATATCCGATGCTTTCTATTTCTTGGATGAGTTGTTTCAGGTTTTCTTCTGCTTCGACGGCTGGGGCGCTCTTGCCTGCATAAAGGGCGTAGTCGGCGCGGTGGGACACCGGTGTGAAATTGGGCATCACCACATTGGCGCCGGCCAGGATGCCGGCCTTGCGGCCGTCGGGGCGCAGGGTGGAGAGGGCTGTGGTAGATGGGATCCATGCCTGTGGCAGCATGAGGCGCAGGATGGCATAGAGCCGCAGGGTTTGTCCGGCGCTGCCTGCAGGATACTGTCCCAGCGGTGTGTCGGGGTGGGGAATGAAGGGACCCAGGCCGATCATTCCGGGCTGGAATCGTTGGATGAGCCGGATGTCGGCGATCAGGTCGTCGGTGGTCTGGAATGGGCTGCCCACCATCATGCCCATGCCGGTCCGGAAGCCGAGCCGCTGCAGTTCCTGCAAGCAGGCCAGGCGATGTTCCAACCGCATAGGTGCGGGATGAAGCCGGGCGTAATGGACGGGGCTTGCCGTCTCATGGCGAAGCAGGTAGCGATTGGCGCCGCTGCGGCGCAGTAGGGCATAGGTTTCAAAGGGGAGTTCGCCCAGCGACAGGGTGATGGCTGTGTCGGGCCAGGAGGCACGCATTTCGGCGATGGTCGGGGCCAGGGCAGCCGCGGCGGAAGGGTTCTCGCCGCCCTGTAGTACGAAGGTCCGCAGCCCCAGGCGCCAGGCCTGGTCGCAGCAGGTGAGGATTTCTTCGGGGGTAAGGGAATAGCGGGGGAGTGATGTGTTGCTGTGCCGGATGCCGCAGTAGTAGCAGTCGTTGCGGCACACGTTGCTCCATTCGATCAGTGCCCGCAGCCAGATCTCCCGTCCGAACTGCTCGTCCGCCACCTCCCGCGCATTGCGAAACAGATCTTCTTCCAGGGAGAGATCGTCACTTTCCAACAGTGTCTTCAATCCCTGGTCATCCAGCGTTCTTCGCTCTCGTAATATATCTACAAGATGGCTCAAAGCAGTCCATTTAACTTACAAAGATAATGAACTTCTTTCTTCGCTCGCTTCTCTGCTCTGGTTTTGGTATGTGCGGCCAGAAAAAATGGCCGCCCCTCCCAAAACCACCCGCAGATACGCTCGCTTGTATTCGTCGCGGAGCGCGGGCTGTGCGCTGGCCTGGTGGAGTGTTCAGTGTTCCTCGTTGCAGACGCCCTCGGCGCAACGAGGGTTCTGAACACGCCTCAGGAAGAGCCCGCATAAGCGGAGCGACCAGAGGGAGCACGCGAAAATAAGAAAACTCAGCTTTTGGCTGAGTTTTCATTTTTGCGTGCTCCCTCAGGGGCTCGAACCCTGGACCCCAACATTAAGAGTGTCGTGCTCTACCAACTGAGCTAAGGAAGCATGTCCCTTTGTTTTGGGACTGCAAATGTATGAAGATTTTTCTGACTGGCAAAATATTTTTAACGAATATCTCACCATTTTTTCTTAGTTTTGGAAAAAATAGCGCACATCTATGAAATATTGGAGTCTTCTGTTGCTGGCCTTCTTTTCCGTACTGACGGTGAAGGCCCAATCCTATGAATATGGAAAGCTTCGCTGCTCAGACGGCGACACCCTCCTTTACCGTTACCTCACCCCAGAAAAGACGGAAAATATCGAGCAATATCCGCTTGTCTTGTATCTGCATACGTCCGGCGAACGCGGCAGCGACAACGAGAAGACCATCTTCGGCGCCCAGATGTTCCTCAATCCCTGTAACCGAGAGGATTATCCCTGCTTTGTCATCGTTCCGCAATGCCCGGCAGACCATACCTGGGCCTTCGATGTGAGCCCTGACTCCTATGATTTTCCGAAAGACTATCCGGAGAGCCGGATCATGAAGGAGGTGATGGAACTCGTGCATCTTTTCCTGCAGCGTCCCGATGTCGATCCAGACCGTGTATATATCTATGGAATGTCGATGGGGGGAATCGGCGCTTTCGATGCCGTCGCCCGTCACCCTGACATCTTCGCTGCCGCAGTCCCTATCTGCGGAGATATCAATCCCGAACGGCTCGGAAAATTCGAGGGCGTGTCGTTCAGCCTTTATCATGGCGACAGCGACCCCGCCGTCCCGGTTTCCGGTTCCAGAGATGCTTATCGCGCCCTGAAGGCCGCCGGAGCGGATGTGCGCTACCATGAGTTCCCCGGTTGCGGCCATGTGTGCTGGTGGAAGGCTTTCGAGATGCCCGATTTTATGTCGTGGATGTTCTCAAAGAGCAAAAAGAAGCCGGCCGAATAATCGGCCGGCCCCCAGTAGTTTAGATTTTTTTAGCTCAATTTATCGCCATTCATCGAGATCAGGAATTCTTCATTGTCGCGCGTCTTTTCGAGGCGGCTCTTCATGAATTCCATGGCCTCCAGTGACGTCATGTCAGCCAGATGGTTGCGCAGGATCCAGATGCGGTTGATGTACTCGGGATCGTAGAGCAGGTCGTCGCGGCGGGTCGAGCTGAGCGTCACATCGACGGCCGGGAAGATGCGGCGGTTGGAGAGCTTGCGATCGAGCTGGAGTTCCAGGTTGCCGGTGCCCTTGAATTCCTCGAAGATCACGTCGTCCATCTTGGAACCGGTCTCGGTGAGGGCTGTGGCCAGGATGGTGAGCGATCCGCCACCTTCGATGTTGCGGGCGGCGCCGAAGAAGCGTTTGGGCTTGTGGAGCGCGTTGGCATCCACACCGCCGGAGAGCACTTTGCCTGACGCGGGCTGCACGGTGTTGAAGGCGCGGGCCAGGCGGGTGATCGAATCGAGCAGGATCACGACGTCGTGTCCGCATTCCACCAGGCGCTTGGCTTTTTCCAGGACCATGTTCGCCACTTTCACGTGGTGTTCGGCAGGTTCGTCGAAGGTCGAGGCGATGACTTCAGCCTTGACGCTGCGCTGCATGTCGGTCACCTCTTCCGGGCGTTCGTCAATGAGCAGGACGATCATGTATACTTCCGGATGGTTGTCGGCGATGGCGTTGGCGATATCTTTGAGCAGCACGGTCTTACCGGTCTTCGGCTGGGCCACGATCAAGCCGCGCTGGCCTTTTCCGATGGGGGTGAAGAGATCCACCACGCGGACCGAGATGTTGCTGTTGTGGCCGTGTCCGGTCAGGTTGAATTTCTCGTTCGGGAAAAGCGGTGTCAGGAAATCGAACGGGACGCGGTCGCGGATGAATTCCGGAGAACGGCCGTTGATGCGGTTGATCTTCACCAGCGGGAAATATTTGTCGCCTTCGCGCGGCGGACGGATTTCTCCGAGGATGGTGTCGCCCGTCTTGAGGGCGTACATCTTGATCTGGTTCTGCGATACGTAGATATCGTCCGGGGAGTTCAGGTAATTATAGTCGGAGGAGCGCAGGAAACCGTAGCCGTCAGGCATGATCTCAAGCACGCCGGTCGCTTCGACGATGCCCTCGAATTCGATGCGAGGCTGTTTGGGCTGCTGCGGCTGCTGGTTCTGCGGCTGATTCTGCTGATTTTGCTGCTGCGGCTGTTGGCCTTGCTGGTTCGGCTGATTTTGTTGATTCTGCTGCTTGCGCTGTTGGTGCTGCTGTTGCTGTTGCTGTTGTTGCTGCGGTTGTTTGGGCTGCTTCGGCTGCTGTTGTTGTTGCTGCTGCTGGACAGGCTGCTGCGGAGTCTCAGTCGGGGTCTCCGTCTGGACAGCCGTTTCTGCTTTTTCTTCCGGGGCGATGCGGGGACGCTGTTTCTTGCCTTTCCTGGGCTGCTGCTTTTCAGCGGCAGGGGCTTCCGGGGTCTCCGGAGCGGCAGCTGCTTCGGTGGCGGGGGACAGGGGCAGTTCCGGCATGGCTGGCGCTGCATTATCTTTCTTGGGCCGGCCGCGTTTGCGCTTGGGCGCAGGAGCGGCGCCTTCTTCAGGGGCGGGTGCCGCAGTATTGTTGGCAGGCGTTTCGGTGGCCGGGGCGGCGGCATTGTCAGCCGTTTCGCCTTTCCTGGCGCCTTTCTTCCGCTGCTGCCTTTGTTTGGAAGGGGATTCCTTGCTTTGGATGGCTTGTTCGTCGAGGATGGCGTAGATGAGATCCTCCTTGCTCATAGAAGCCGGTTTGTGAACGTTCAGTTCTTTTGCGATAGCAACAAGGTCTTCTTGACTCTTGCTGTTCAATTCGAGTATGTCTAACATCTAGTTTGATTGGGAACCGGCGTGCAGGACGCACTTCCGGTCGGGATTTGATACCACAAAAATAGGGATAATTTTTTATTTATCCCAATAACTTGCGGATTTCTTGAATTGCAGGATGTCGCTCAGGGCCGAAGCCTTGGCGGCGATGCGGAAACTCCAGCTTTCCCACTGCCCGGTCGGGACCCATGACACGGAGATGGTGAAGCAGTGCAGGTCGTAAGTGGCGCTGATCTGGGTGGTGCTGAGTTGCATCTTGGTCAGGTCGAAACCGGTGTTGATGTTGAAATTCAGGGCCTTGGTCAGACGGATCTGCCCGGACATGCTGAGAGTCTGGATGTGCTGGTGCTTGATGTCAAGCTGTTCGTTGGCGTACTGGTAGGAACGGGAATAGGAATAATTGTAGTTGAAACTCAGCGACCAGGGAATATTCGGATTGAGGTAGTACACCCAGCCTCCCGGAATATATTCTCCAGTGATCGGGTGATAATAAACGCGGGCATAATCGGGTCCCGAATCGGGCTGGGCCTGTCCGCCCTGGACCTGTCCTTCTCCGCCGTGTCCGTCGTTGCCTTTGTACGAGCCGTCGCCGTTGATGGAGTAGGAGAGCGAGGCGCTGGCGTTGACCAGGCGGACGGGGATGCCGGTCTTCAGGACGTTGAGTTTGTTGATGCGCCGGCCGTGCTCGTCGATGGCGTAGGGGTCGAGGGACATGTTGCCGTTGATGCCCAGCTTGCCGAAGACCGTGGTACTGGCTGTCAGGTTGAGATTCGACAGGCGCATGGAGTCAGCCAGGAAATTGTAGGACCCCGTCAGGTTCAGCTGGTCGATCAGCTTGATCTTCTGGTATTTGTCCTTGGGGTTTTCAGGCTCTTTCGCCATGGGGTCGGTGTTTTTCAACACTTTGGCTTCCAAGTTGTTGGCGAATCCGAACGAGAGCGAGGCGTTGCGGCCGCCTCCGGGTGGCGAGTAGATCTGCCCCGCGTACTTGTTGTATTCGATGGTGCGTTCCACGCCGTCCTTGTCCGTATAGGTATATGATGTATAGCCGTTGGCTTTCGTGGCCAGGTTCGGGCTGAACGAGAAACTCAGCGATGGCGTGATCATATGGCGGATGGCCTGCAGCTTGCTGCGCTTTCCGAACTGGAACATGCCGTAGATGCGGGTGTTCATCGAAATACCGCCAGAATAGGTCTGCGAGATGCCGAACGTGCCGAACTGGTCGCCCCAGATGGTCTCCACCTGGTTCGTTTCCGGATTATACTGGCGGGACTGTTCCCGGAAGTACCAGTTCATGCCATAGGAGATGCTGGGCGAGAACTGGAGATATTTCAGGAGCGTGAATCCCGGAAGGCCGATGTTGAAAGAGTGGTTCATGCCGCTCTGCATCTTGTTGAGCAGATCCTGGTTGAAGGCGAATTCGCTGGCCTTGAAACCCACCTTGTTCTGGAAGGTCGTACCGTAGCTGAAAGAGATCTGTTCGTAGAAGCGCTCTTTTCCGACACGGTTCTTCCGCTTGAAAGGATAGAAGCGGTTGACGTTGAAGGTGATGTTGGGCAGGGTGAAGCTGTAGGAGCTGTCGCGGGAGTTCTGGCTGTGCAGGAAGTTGGCCGACAGCGACATGCCGGTCCAGGTCTTGGACCAGGAGATGGACGAGGATGCCTGGTTCTGCAGGGCGTCGCTCACGCTGGTGGAATTGTAGCGGCTGTTGGACGGGCTGGAGAAGTTGACCGATGCGCGGAACGAGGTTCCGGGACGGGCCTTGGCATCCTGCGAGTGGCTCCAGTTGATGCCGAAGTTCTTCGATTCGGAGAAGGTATCGGTGCCGCGTTCGCCTGTGATGTCGTCGGAGTAGTTGATGGAGACGGAACCGTCGAAAGCGTACCTTTTCTTATAACGGGAAGTCAAACGTGCTGCCCAGGATCCGTAAGAGTAAATGTCGCCGGTCAGGGCCAGGTCGAGGTAGTCGCCGATGACGATGGAGTAGCCGAAGTCGCGCAGGTACAAGCCGCGGGCGTTCTCCTCGCCGTAGGTTGGAATCAGGATACCGCTGGCGCGGTCCGGCCTGTCCGGGACAAAGCCGAAGGGGATGATGAACGGCACAGGGACGTCCGCGATCACGGCATAAGCCGGGCCGAACATGGTACGTTGCTTGGGCTTGGTCATGACCTTGGCGGCGGTCATTTTCAGGTAGTAGTGCGGGTGCTCCGCGTCGCATACCGTGTATTTGCCGCCCGAGATGTTGATGGACTGGTCGGGCATCATCTTCAGCTTTTCACCCACCAGTTTGCCTTCGTTCTGCTGGGTGGCCATGTTCTTGATGCGGGCCTTGCGGGTTTCGAAGTTATAGTACACTTCGTCCATCTCATACTGTTTGTCGCCCATCGTCATCACGGGGCGTCCCGTCACTTCGCCAGTGATGGTGTCGCGCGAGCCCTTGGCGTAAACGACGTTCAGCTTGGTGTTGTAGGCCATGTAGTCGGCCTTGAGCTCCATGTTCTGGTATTTGGCGGTGACTTCGCCGAAATAGTAGATGATATTGTTCTCGATGTCCTCCATCACGGAGTCGCGTGCCGTGGAGAAGGCGGGCCGGTCGATCATGCCCTTGGGCTTGGTGAAAAGGGTATCCTGCGGGACATACGTGCTGTCGGGCAGGAAGGTGCTGTCGGGGAGGGCCGGGATGTCGGGCAGCGCGGGGATTTCCAGCGTGTCGGACGGGAATACCAGTGAATCCCGGACGCTGGCACGCGCCAGCGAATCAGGCTCTTGTGCGAAACACGGCACGCTTCTGGCAATAAGCAGGAGCAGGACGGTCAACAATCCCTTGCACAAGGTTCCGGCTGATATTCTATTATCGAACAAATTTCGTATATTTGCTAATTAAACGGCAAAAATATAAAAAATAAGCAAGTAATATGCCATGGTGGCCAAATAAAGCGCAGCAGCGGCAGGGTTTCTTCCTGCTGGTCCTTTTTCTGCTCCTGATGCCCTCCTGTCCCGTTTTTGCCCAGGAAGGAGGCGTCCGGCTCAAGACCGTGGTCATCGATGCCGGGCATGGCGGCCACGACCCCGGCGCCATATCGAAGCAGAGCAAGATGAGCGAGAAGCAGATCAACCTCGATCTCGCCCTGCGCCTGGGGGAACGCATCCGGAAAGAGTACCCCGATGTCAAGGTGGTCTATACGCGCAAGACCGACAAGTTCGTGGAACTCGCCGAGCGCGGCAACATCGCCAACCGCAACCATGCCGACCTCTTTATTTCCATCCACGTGAATTCTGCCAAGGCCACGGCGGCTGCGGGCACGGAGACCTTTGTGATGGGTACCGACAAGAGCGAGTCGAACATGGCCGTCTGCAAGCGGGAGAATTCCGTGATCCTGCTGGAGCAGGACTATACCACGACCTATGAAGGTTTCGACCCCGACAACCCGGAGTCGTACATCATCTTCAACTTGATGCAGAACGCACATTTCGAGCAGAGCATCGCCTTTGCCTCGCTGGTACAGCAGAATTTCATCAGCCAAGGTCCCATCAAGAAGAGCAGGGGCGTGCGGCAGGCACCGCTGATGGTGCTCTGGCGGACGACGATGCCGTCGGTCCTGATTGAAGTGGGATTCCTTTCCAACAGCTCCGACCGGACGATTCTCAACCAGGCCGAGAGCCGGCAGAAAATCGCCGACGACATTTTCGATGCCTTCGTCTCTTTCAAGAAGACGTACGATGCCGACGGCTCCTTCACCATTGATCCGTCTGTCCTGGAAAATGCCGATGACGAACCGGTGAACCCGCCCGCACCTCCGGCAGCCGTCGTGGGCCCGCACTACGAAATCCAGATCCTGGCCACGTCCAAAAAGTTGAAAAACGGCTCTCCCGAGCTCAAGGGCGTGCAGGAGTACCGGGTACGGTTTATCAACGGTTTTTACAAGTATTCTGTTGGTAACTATCCCTCGAAAGAAGAGGCTGCGCGTCGTCTTCCGGGCATCCAGAAAAAGTTCCCCGGCGCCTTCGTCGTCAAGATCGATTAAACCCCCTTGGAATTTTAGGCATTGTTAGGGTTATAAGTCTATATCTCTCAGTAAGATATGCGTTTTTTAACTTTGTAATTATCTGATTATCAGCGCAAAACAAAAACGGAAAATTTTTTTTCTTGATTGTCAGGCTATTGCGTTTTTTTGAGAAAAAACAAGAAAAAAAAGTTTTTTTTTCCACCATTTTTTCCCCAATTTTGTTGTTGGAAAGTAACCTGAACCGATGACTTCCGAGACCCCCGTCATAGATGTTTGGAACCGTTGTCTGGAGATTCTCAGGGATAACCTAAATGAAGAGTCTTTCAAGACATGGTTTGGCCCGATCAAGCCGATCGCGCTCGACGCGCAGCGGCTGACGATCGAGGTCCCTTCCGACTTTTGGCGCGAGTACATCGAAGAGCATTTCATCGGCATCCTGAGCAAAGTGCTCCGCAGGGAGATCGGCCCCGGCGCCTCGCTCGTCTACAAGGTCCGCATCCTCGATGATATCTATATGGAAGAGCGGCCGAAGGGCGGAAAACCGCGCAACGCCGAGATCCCCATCCCCGAAGTGGGCGACCACTATACCGGAAGCCCGTATGTCATCCCGGGCCTGCGCAAGCTCAACATCGATCCCTGCCTCAATCCCATCTACAACTTCGAGAACTTCATCGAAGGTCCGTGCAACCGCCTCGGACGCTCGGCAGGGGAGAGCATCGCCGCCAATCCGGGCCGCAGCGCTTTCAACCCGCTGTTCATCTATGGCGGTCCCGGCCTCGGCAAGACGCACCTGGCCCAGGCCATCGGCATCGCCGTCAAGGCCCGTTTCCCGGAGAAACAGGTGCTCTACGTCAGTGCGAATACCTTCCAGAACCAGTATATGAACGCCGCCTGTTCGGCCAAGAGCGCGAACAACGGCAACAAGGTGGCCGATTTCCTCCGTTTCTACCAGCTCATCGACGTGCTGATCATTGACGACGTGCAGGATTTCGCCGAGAAGAAAGGCACGCAGGGCGCTTTCTTCCATATTTTCAATTACCTGCACCAGAGCGGCAAGCAACTGGTCCTCACCTCCGACAAGCCGCCGGTGGAACTGCAGGGACTCGACCAACGCCTGCTGTCCCGCTTCAAATGGGGCCTGAACGCCGAGCTGCTGCCGCCGACCTACGAGACGCGGCTGGCCATCCTGCAGTCGAAGTGTGCCCGCGAAGGCGTCACCATTTCCGACGACATCCTTGCCTTCGTTGCCCGCAGCGTCAAGACCAATGTCCGCGAACTGGAAGGCATTCTCTATTCCCTGATCGCCAACGCCACCTTCAACAAGCAGGAGATCACTATGGAGCTCGCGCAGCGACTGGTCGACCGCGTTGTCACCGATCCCAAGAGCGAGATCTCCGTGGGCAAGATCCAGGAGACCGTCTGCAACTATTTCGGCATCAGCGACGACATCTTCCTGTCGAAGACACGCAAGCGCGAGATCGTGCAGGCCCGTCAGATCGCCATGTACCTGAGCCGCAACCTGACCAAGACCTCGCTTTCCTCGATCGGTGCCCAGCTGGGCGGGAAAGACCACGCCACCGTCCTGCATGCCTGCAACCAGGTGAGCGACCTGATGGACACCGACCGCAGTTTCCGCGGCTACGTCCACGACATTGAGCGCCAGCTCAACAGCCCCGAATAACCAACCGCTAAACATATCGTCATGATGAATACAGAAAAAGTCTTGCATTTTTTCCGTGAGATTACCCGTATACCCAGGGAATCGGGCCACGAGGAACAAATCGTCGCATATCTGCAGCAGTTTGCAAAAGAACGCAAGCTGGAATGCAAGGTCGACAAGGTCGGCAACGTGATGATTGCCAAGCCGGCTTCCAAAGGTTATGAGCACCGTCCCACGGTCGTCCTGCAGGGTCATACTGACATGGTCTGCGAAAAGGTCGCCGGGTCGGATTTCGACTTCTCCAAGGATCCGATCCAGTTCGTAATCGAAGACGGATGGATGATTGCCCATGACACGACGCTCGGTGCCGACAACGGCATCGGCGTGGCGACGGCGCTGGCCATCCTCGACGATGACACGATCGAACATCCGCGTATCGAATGTCTCTTCACGGTTTCGGAGGAGACAGGCCTGGACGGCGCCCGTGCCGTCAAGAAAGGCTTTATCACGGGCAAGACCCTCATCAACCTCGACGATGAAGATGAAGGCTATTTCTGCATCGGTTGCGCCGGCGGCATGGATACCATAGGTACTTTCTCGTACCGGGTGCGTCCGCTGCGTCTGCGTTCTCTTTTCCGCAAGTTCTTCATCGGAGGCGGCCAGGGTGGACACAGTGGCGACGACATCGACAAGAATCGGATCAATGCCGTGCAGCAGCTGGCCCGTTTTGTCAATGAGGCCCTGGATCTCAACGTGGGCCTTTGCCGCATCGAAGCCGGCAACAAGCGCAATGCCATTGCCCGGAGTGGGGAAGTGATTCTCGCGGTCCCGCCGCGCAACGAAAAGAAGCTCATGGAGCTGTTCGAAGATTTCTCCGCTCGGCTCAAGAGGGAATTTGCCGTGACTGATCCGGATGTCTTCTGCACGATCGAACCGGTTGTCTGGGAAGAAGGCATCATCGACCGTGGAACGGCCCGCCGGCTGGTGCAGGCGCTGATTGCCATTCCGCATGGTGTGATGGCCATGAGTGCCGACATTCCGGGACTCATCGAAACGTCCACCAACCTGGCATCCGTCAAGATGGAAGACCACAAGATCCTGGTCGGCACCATGCAGCGCAGCGCGGTCGACAGCCAGCGGATCTTCCTGGCACAGAGAGTTGCAGCCGTACTTGAGTTGGCGGGTGCAAAAGTAAAGCACTCAGATGGTTATCCTGGTTGGAAACCGAATGTCAATTCTCCGGTCAAGGATGTTTGCGTGGCTTCTTACAAGCGTCTTTTCGGCCGGGAACCGGTGGTGCGTGCCATCCACGCCGGCCTGGAATGCGGCCTCTTCACGGAGAAGTTCCCCGACGTGGACATGATTGCTTTCGGTCCTACGTTGCGGGGCGTCCACGCGCCCGGTGAGCGGCTCGACCTTGCGTCTCTCGACCGTTTCTATGCCGTGTTGCTCGACGTTCTTAAAACCATCTAGCCATGCCGCGTGTCATTGCTCCTTCGATGCTTTCCGCCGACTTCGGCAATCTCGACCGGGATTGCCGTCTGGTCAACCGCAGTGTGGCGGGCTGGTTCCATCTGGATGTGATGGACGGCATCTTCGTTCCGAACATTTCTTTCGGTTTCCCGGTCTGCAAGGCCATCGCCCGCGTGGCGAAAAAGCCCCTTGATGCGCACCTGATGATCATCGAGCCCTGGACTTACATTGAACGTTTCGCCCAGTTGGGGGTCCAGTACCTGAGTTTTCACTACGAGGCCTGCAACAGTCGCAGGCTCAAATCCACGATCAAGCTGGTCCGCGACTGCGGAATGGGCGTGGGCGTGGCGATCAATCCGGAGACGCCGGCCGAGAACTTGATTCCCTGGTTGCGCATGCTCGACTATGTGGTCGTGATGGGAGTGCATCCGGGCTACAGCGGTCAGAAGTACATTCCGGAGACGACGGAGAAAGTGGGCGTACTGGCCGAGATGATCGCGGCGCAAGGTGCCGACTGCTTCATCGAGGTCGACGGCGGTGTCAGCACGGCGAACATCGCCGAACTCGAACGCCTCGGCGCCGGCGTCTTCGTGGCCGGAGCCGCCGCCTTCGCCACTCCCAACCCTCTCGCTGCCATCCGCGCCCTGAAAAACGCCTAGATTAAATACTTGATTTCCTTGAAGCCGTAGGTGTGGATGGTGCCGTTGCGGTGTTCGAGGAGGATGCGGGCGTCGGGGTCGATGCCGAGGATGCGGGCTTCGATGCGGGAGCCGGAGCGATGTTCGGTCGGTACGACGCTGACGGGCAGCTCTTCGAATGCATGCCATTCACCTCTACGATACAGATGCTCCATGTACTCAGCATCATAGCCGTTGCGGGCATAGGGTGAACTGAGCTTGTCGCAACGCGCGAAAATGGGCGCCAGCACCCGGGGCAGCGTCTCTTTCACATCGTAGCTTCGTCCCGTAACCAGAGACAGGGAAGTGGGATTGGGAAGACTCGGATCGAAATCTTTCTGGTTCAGGTTCAGCCCGATGCCCGCCACAGCCGAACTGAGCCGCCCGCCCGAGAGCGTAGGCTCGATCAGCGTGCCGCAAATCTTCTTGTCTGCCACATAAATATCGTTCGGCCACTTGATCGTGGCCTGCACCTGTTCGCTCAGAAGGAAATCGAGCAGCCCCAGGGCGACGACCTGCGACAGGATGAACTGCTCCCGCGCCAGGATAGCATCCGGCTTGAGGAGGATGGAAAAGGTAAGATTTTCTCCGGAACGGCTTTCCCAACGATTGCCTTTCTGGCCGCGGCCGGCCGTCTGGAACAGGGCGGCATAGACGCTGCGGTCGGGGAGGGATTCCTTGTCTGCGAGAAGACGGGTGTTGGTGGAGTCGATGATGTCGAACCAGTGGATGGAATCTGCCATTTTTTCAGTTGGCCGTGGATGGCCGGATATTTGTAAAAAATATTATCTTTGTAAGTTCAATTATATAGCAAAGATAGTTCAAAAATTGATGAAGACCAAGAGTGAAGTCGGCGTGATCGCCGACGCTATGCTGGAGAAGAAGGCGCAGGATGTGGTTTCGCTCGACCTGACGAAGATCGGGACGGCCATCGCCGACCATTTCGTGATTTGCAACGCAGACTCGACGACCCAGGTCGTCGCCATTTCCGACAATGTCGAAGAAATGATGGAGAAGGAGTACGGCCGCAGCGTGCTGCGCAAACAGGGCCGTGAGAACGCTTTCTGGATCATTCTTGATTACAGTGATATCGTGGTCCATATTTTCAAGACCGACCAGCGCCTTTTCTACAGGCTGGAAGACCTGTGGGCCGACGCTGTGAAAACCACTTATACCGATTCGAAAGATTAATGGAAGAAAACAACAACAAATATCCGCAGGAAGGCGGTAACCGCCGTCCGCGCCCGTCGCGCCAGCCGCGGCGGGGTTTCAACTGGTTCTCCCTGGTCTATCTATTCCTCCTGCTGGGCCTGGCCTACATGTGGTCCTCCACCGGTACGGCCAACCCCCTGAAGAAAGAATGGATTGAAGTCAAGGACGGCCTGCTGGTCAGCGGCGACGTTGACAAGCTGGTCTTTGTCCGCAACGAGTACAAGGGAGAAATCTATCTGAAACAGTCATCGCTCGACAAATACAAGAACCTCTACGGCGGCCGCGAGCCCAAGGCCGGTCCGCATTTCTATTTCCTTGTTTCTGAGCAGTTCGATGCCGAAACCCAGTTCGACACGCTCGTGGAATCCCTGCCCCCTGAACTGCAGTTCAAGGTGGTGATCGACGAACACAAGAACTACTGGGGACCAATCATCGAATGGATCATCTTCCCGCTGTTGCTGCTGGGCATGTTTTTCATCTTCATGCGGCCGATGCGCGGCATGGGCGGCGGAGCCGGCGGCGGCATCTTCAATGTCGGGAAGTCGCAGGCCAAGCTCTATGAGAAATCCAACAACGTGAAGGTGACCTTCAAGGATGTAGCCGGCATGGAAGAGGCGAAAGTCGAAGTGAAAGAAATCGTGGATTTCCTGAAGAATCCCAAGAAATACACCGCCCTGGGCGGCAAGATTCCCAAGGGCGCCCTGCTGGTAGGCCCTCCGGGTACCGGCAAGACGCTGCTGGCCAAGGCCGTGGCCGGAGAAGCCGATGTGCCTTTCTTCTCGATGTCCGGTTCCGATTTCGTGGAAATGTTCGTCGGCGTGGGCGCTTCCCGCGTCCGCGACCTCTTCCGCCAGGCCAAGGAGAAAGCTCCCTGCATCGTCTTCATCGACGAAATCGACGCCGTGGGCCGCGCCCGCAGCAAGAATGCCGGTTTCACGTCGAACGACGAACGGGAGAATACCCTGAACCAACTCCTGACCGAGATGGACGGCTTCGGCTCCAATTCAGGCGTCATCATCCTGGCCGCCACCAACCGGGCCGACATCCTCGACAAGGCCCTGATGCGTGCCGGCCGTTTCGACCGCCAGATCCATGTGGACCTGCCGGAACTCAAGGAACGCCTTGAGATCTTCAAGGTACATCTGCGCGGCATCAAGCTCGCACCGGGCTTCCAGATGGATTTCCTGGCCAAGCAGACCCCCGGATTCAGCGGCGCCGACATCGCCAACGTGTGCAACGAAGCAGCCCTGATTGCTGCCCGCAAGAACAAGGAATTCGTGGACAAGCAGGACTTCCTGGACGCCATCGACCGCATCGTCGGCGGCCTGGAGCGCAAGAGCAAGATCATCACGCCCGAAGAAAAGAATACCATCGCCCACCACGAGGCCGGACATGCCACGGTCAGCTGGCTGCTGCCCAACGCCAATCCCTTGCTGAAAGTCACCATCATTCCGCGCGGACAGAGCCTGGGCGCTGCCTGGTACCTGCCCGAAGAGCGCCAGCTCACCACCACCGAACAGATGATGGACGAGATGGCGGCGACCATCGGCGGCCGCGTGGCCGAAGAACTTGTCAACGGACGCATCTCGACCGGCGCGCTCTCCGACCTGGAGAAATTGACCAAGCAGGCCTATGCCATGGTCACTTATTTCGGCATGAGCGACAAGGTCGGCCATCTTTCTTATTACGATTCCACCGGCAGCCGCGACATGGCTTTCAGCAAGCCTTACAGCGAAAAGACGGCGGAACTGATCGACGAAGAAGTGAAGCGCCTTATCGCGCAGGCGCACGAGACGGCCTATAAGGTCCTGACGGAGAACCGTGCGGGCTTCGAGCAGCTGGCACAGCTGCTGCTGGAGCGCGAAGTGGTGTTCTCCGAAGACCTGGAAGCCATCTTCGGCCCGCGTCCGGGCGGGGTGGATCCCAACAAACTGTTGCGTGACGAACCGGATGAGCGTCCGGCGGAAACGCAGGCAACGACAATCGCGGAGGCCTGACGATGGGAAAGGGAGCGTTGGTGAACCGTATCATTTTCGGGCTGCTGTTCCTGGTGGTCGTCATCGGCGCGCTGCTGCATCCTGTCGCCCTGCTGGTGCTGTGTGCCTTCCTGGGCGTGACGCTGGCGTTGGAATTCTATCGCATGACCTGTACCCGCCGCTATTGGAAAGAGGAAGCGCTGGTCATCGTGACGCTGGTGCTGATGACGGTCCTGTATTTCTTTACGCTCTATGCTGCGCTGCCCGCCCGTTGGATGCTGCTGGGTCTGGTCCTTGTGATGGACGCGTGGATCTGCCAGCTCTTCGACGGGGCAGACGGCCACGAATTCGTCACCGCACCCTATTTTCCCTTGATCTATGTGCTGCCGATGCTCCTGAGCCTGCTGCGTCTGGGCTTTCCGGGCGGGGTCTTCTCCTGGAAACTCAACCTGGGCATTTTCGTGCTGGTCTGGTGCTGTGATATCGGCGCCTATTGTTTCGGCATGCTGTTCGGGCAGCGTCCAAACAGCCGCAAGCTCTTTCCGGCGCTCTCTCCCAAGAAATCCTGGATCGGCGTGGTGGGGGGCACCTTGTTCACTTTCCTCGCTGCCTGGGCAGTCTGGGCGCTCTGGGGGGCGGAGGTGATGGCGTTGTTCCACTGGATGATGCTGGCCGTGATCGTATCGGCGCTCGGCGTCGTGGGCGACCTGTACGAGTCGCTGATCAAGCGGCATGCGGGTGTGAAGGATGCCGGCCGCCTGATTCCCGGTCATGGCGGCGTGCTCGACCGTTTCGACGACGGCCTTTTCGTCTTTCCGATTGCTGCGATCTATCTTGTCTTACTCCAACTGATCTGATATGCGTCTCGACAAAAACACCTATGGAACGGTACTGGCGGTCTATCTGTTCAGTGCGGCGGTCGTATTCGTCCTCTGGCGCTGGGTCCCCCAATGGTGGATTAACTTGCCCCTGACGCTGGGCATGGTCTGGTTCTGCGCCTGGCAGACCTATTTCCATATGGTTCCCGACCGGGTGCATGGCGGCAATGAGCACCATGTATCCGCCGTATCCGACGGAAAGGTGGTTTTCATCGGAAAAGTCTTTGCAGACGGCTACCTGCAGCGGGAATGCATGATGATCTCGGTCTACATGGATTTCTGGGACTTGCACGCCAATTTCTGGCCGGTGACCGGGACGGTCTCCTATGCCGAGTATTTCCCGGGCAAGCATCTGCTGGCGTTCAAGCCCAAGGCCTCCGAGGAGAATGAGCATTTCTGCACGGCTATCCGCACGCCGGAAGGCAAGGAAGTGCTGTTCAAGCAGCTGGCCGGCGGATTTGCGCGCCGCATCGTCTGCTATGCGAAGCAGGGAATGCAGGTGAAAGCCGGCGACCAGTGCGGCATCATCAAATTCGGTTCCCGCATCGACTATTATCTTCCCGTCGATGCAAAAATCCTTGTTCAAGAAGGAGAATTAGTGAAAGGCGTGACTTCCGTCCTCGCCGAGATTTGACATCCCAGTCTACTCCGGGGCGTCGATCGTGAGGAAACGCTCCGGACCGAGCATGTCGAGGGCGCGTTCGATGAGCGCGCTCCTTTTTTCGTCTTTTTTCCCAGAGTAAATATAGAGCAGAGATTCCAGATAGAGCGTCAGCATGGACGATTCGTCGCGGCGGCGGAAGGCACTTCGGTCAATCTGCAGGCCCGTGGCTTTCAGGAAGGTTTCCAGCCGGTCCTGCGGGAAAAGCTCCCCGCCACGATACACATTGATATAGAACTGGATCCTCCCGTTTTCCACATAGGTGGGCACGAAACCGCCCGGGAAACAGAGCAATTCGACCGGAAGCCCGGCACTCTGGCAGATAGCCAGGTAGATGTAGGACAGTACGAAAGGATTGCCGCCCCGGCTCTGGAGCGTGTCGCCCAGCAGAGCGTACTGCGGATCCTTGAGCTGCACGTCGTACAGCGTGAACTTGAGGCGGTGGTAGAAAACGTGGTTCAGGATGCGGATGTTCTCCACGCCGGTCCGCAAATCCGAATGCTCCAGCTGGTAGGCCTCCAGACACTGGTAGAAAAGCGATTCGTAGCGCTCGCGGCTCAGGGTCCAGTCGAGCAGCGAACTGATGATCCAACCCCCTTCGAACAGCGAGAGCGGGGCGGGGGAATGCTGGATGAAGGACTGGAAGTCGCCCAGCCGGAATTCCGCGTTGAGCCGGCGGGCCCGCTCGATGATCGCGGCTTTCTGCACCGGATCGCTTTCGCGGTCCGCCCGGTTGTGGAGCGAACGTACGACCTCCGAACCGAAGGACGCGAGGCGCTGGTCCACCAGCTCGGTCACTACGCTGTCCCGGTCGTCGAACAGCGCGACCAGCGGTTCCAATACTTCAGGATCGACAGGCATGTCAGGCGGTCATGGTTTCGAGTGAGCGCCAGAGCAACTGCGCGATCAGCGATTTATAGTCGGGATTGCTTTCCTTGATATGCCGGTTGGCGATGGCCAGGCAAACCGTGACGGCATCGTGGCCGAGCAGGGTGGCGAGGCCGGCCAGGCAGGAACTTTCCATTTCGATGTTGCTCACGCGGTATCCTTCGTGTTCGAAACTCTCCAGCTTCGGGATCAGGTCGGGAATCGTCAGGTCCAGTCGGACGGAGCGGCCCTGGGGGCCATAGAAACCGGGTGCCGAAACGGTCATTCCCTTGTAGGTCCAGCCCTGGAACTTCCGGATGAGGGTATCGCTGGCGCGGACGAAATAGGGACGTCCGAGACGCTCCGGCCAGTCCATGTGCTTGACGAAAGCTTCTTCGAAGTCTTTCAGGAATATCTTTTCACCGTCTTTGTACCAGTTGAGGACGCCGTCGAAACCGATGGATATATGGCTCAGGATATAGCTTCCCAGCGGAATATCGGGCTGGGCGGCGCCGCAGGTGCCGATGCGGAGGATGGACAGGCGGCGATGTCTCAATTTGGGCAACCGGGTCTTGAAATCGATGTTGGCCAGGGCGTCGAGTTCGGTCATCACGATATCGATGTTGTCAGGGCCGATGCCATGGGAAAGGGCGGTGACACGTTTGCCTTGGTATTTTCCGGTAATGGTATGGAATTCACGCGATTGCTTGTCCACTTCGATGGAATCGAAAAGGTAGGAAATGGCGTTGACGCGGTCAGGGTCGCCCATCATGATGACGGTATCGGCCAGGTCTTCGGGTTTGATATGGAGATGGAACACGGATCCGTCTTCGTTTATGATGAGTTCCGAGCTGGGAATGGGCTGTTTCTTCATGATTTTTCGGTCTTGAAACAACAAATATACGAAATTATCCTTAAATTCACAAGGTCAAACCCTTGCACAATGAAAAACCCCTGCCGCCCCTGTCTATCCTTCTGTATGCTATTCTGTCTTGTCGCCGCCTGCACGGTGCGTCCGCCGGAGCCTTATGGTGCCGTTCCGACGCCGCAGCAGCTGGCCTGGCAACAGATGGAGATGAACCTGTTTTGCCATTTCGGCCCGAATACATTCACCGGAGCGGAGTGGGGAACTGGCACCGAGCCGGAAGATATCTTCTGCCCGACGGACCTGGATTGCCGGCAGTGGACGGCCGTGGCGCGAGCTGCGGGTTTCAAGGGCGTGATTATCACGGCGAAACACCACGACGGCTTCTGCCTCTGGCCTTCGCCGGAGAGCTTGCATACGGTCGCTCAGAGTGCCTGGCGGGAGGGGAACGGCGATGTGCTGCGTGAGCTCTCAGATGCCTGTTCGGCAGACGGGCTCAAGTTCGGCGTCTACATTTCGCCCTGGGACCGCAACGACCCGCGCTATGGCACACCAGGATACAATGGTGCTTTCGTCCGGACACTGGAGAGCGTGCTGGATGGCCGTTACGGGCCTGTGTTCGAGCAGTGGTTCGACGGAGCCTGCGGGGAAGGCCCCACGGGGCGCCGGCAGGTGTACGACTGGCCGCTGTTCAATGCCACGGTGCATCGTCTGCAGCCGGATGCCGTGATTTTCAGCGATGTCGGCCCGGGCTGCCGCTGGGTCGGCAACGAGTCCGGGCAGGCCGGCCGTACCAATTGGTCGACACTGGAAGTGGAGGGTTTTGAGCCGGGGGCGGGGAGTCCGCCGGTCGAGGTGCTGAACGGCGGGACGCCGGATGCTTCGCACTGGGCGGCCGCCGAGACCGATGTCTCGATCCGGCCGGGCTGGTTCTGGCGTGCGTCCGAGACAGACCGGGTGAAAAGCGTGCAGCAGTTGCTGAAGATCTATTATGAAAGTGTCGGTCGCAACTCGCTCCTCCTGCTCAATGTGCCGCCGGATACCCGCGGCCGTATCGACGCCGTGGATTCGCTGCGCCTCCTGGAATTCCGCGCTGCGCTCGATGGCATCTTTGCCAGCGACCTGGCATCCGGCGCCGCTGTCTCAGGAGATTCCCGGGGCAGGCGATTCATTCCCGCCAATATCCTTTCGCCGGAATACGACCAATATTGGGCTTTGCCCGACGGACAGACGACCGGTACGCTGACGCTCTCGTTCCCGGAGCCCCGTACCTTCAACCGTGTTATGCTGCAGGAATATATTCCGCTGGGTCAGCGCATCGCCGCCTTCCACATCGATATCCTGACGCCGGAAGGCGAATGGCAGCAGATTGCCCGCGAGACCACCGTCGGCTACAAACGCATCGTCCTGACACCCACCGTCACGGCTACAGCGCTACGCCTGACCATCGACAAAGCCCTTTCCTGCCCGACGCTGTCCAGGTTCTCTCTTTTCCACGACAAGATCTTCTGTGACGATCAGGCCGTGACGATCAAGGATTGATCCATGCTTTTTTGACTTCCTCCCAATCGTAGTACGGGCCGTCGGAGAGGCCGAGGAGGGTGGCTTCACGTTCGTTGATGAAGCCTTTGACCAGCACCTTGCCTGCCGGGTTCCGGTAGAAGATCATCTGGAAGTTGCCGGCGAAGGGCGTGTATTGCCAGGCGGGCCAGTCCGGTGCCTCGTCTTTCGTAAGGCGCTCGCCGATGCCTTTCACGCCGATCCGGGAACAGAAGGCCAGCAGGTGCCAGTCGTGGCCGAAGCGGAGGTCTGCGATGCAGTCCCCGTTCGCAATGGCCTCGTCTGCTTTGTCGATGAAGTCGTGTACCAGCGCGTCCACCTCCGGGACCGCCATGCGGCGGTCGCCGAACTCCGCGCTGTTGCACTGACGCAGGAAGAGGTTCAGCGAAATCATCCGGGCATATTGCTTCAGGTCTTCCACGTTGAACAGGTCGATCAGGGTCTGGTCCTGGTCGAACGATCCGCTGACGGCGGCGAAGGAAAGGGTGCCGGACAGCAGGTCTTCGATGGACCCGCCAATGGCCTCCCGGCCGGCATCCACATCGGAGAAAACGCGTTTGGCGAAATAGGCCGTATCGGTTTTATGGTCAGAAATGAATTCGCCGATGATCTTGTAAGCTTCCTTTGTCAGATCTTCGGGATCGCCGCTGCTGAGGTATTTCATGAACTCCTCGCCGGTGTCCCAGCTGAGGTCGAGATCCGGTTCCTGCGACAGCAGTTCGCCGGTGAAGGCGGCCATGCTGACCAGGCAGCGCGGCGAAGTGCTCGAAACGGCGCGGACATGGCGGCTGCCACTGCGGAACACATCCTTGTATTTCTCATGCATGCGATGGGCGATCTGCCGGTGTTCCCGTGCGCCGCGTGGCGTCAGGCGGCCGTTCATGTTGTTGTGGAGGTCATAGATCGTCTGTACCTGCTGGAACGCCTGCTCTCCTTCCTCGCTCAGCACCCCGGCTTCATGCGCCTTGGTGAACGCGTCCACGACCTTTCCGTAGGCATAGCCCCAGTCGCTGCGTGCTCCGTGCCGTCCGTAGTGGCTGATATAGAACGGCTTGAACCCGGCCGGAACCGGCGTTTCCGCCACGTGGAAATACTCGTAGGGGCTGGTATTCACCCCGAAACGGTACAAATTGTCTTCGATGTCCTCCGGCACCGTCACCACCTGCTCCTGCGGTTTGCAGGCAGCCGCCAGGACCGTCAGGCAAAGAAAGAAAAGAAAG
>Ga0265299_10001472_pt1 | contig 26784 bp, 22 predicted proteins | sample AusTroGonzalo_MG_4_FD_193485 | JGI IMG/M metagenome (GOLD analysis project Ga0265299, IMG submission 193485) | Bovine rumen microbial communities from tropical cattle in Woodstock, Queensland, Australia - Gonzalo_02 | ecosystem: Host-associated > Mammals > Digestive system > Stomach > Rumen ... | reverse complement strand
GGTGTAAACGAAGCTGTCGAAGCTTATGCCGCAAGAAAGCTGAACGAAGGCAAACTTGGAGTTTTCTGGCACACACAAGGTTCCGGAAAGAGTTATTCAATGGTGTTCCTTGCTCAGAAAATACGCCGCAAATTCGCCGGATCTCCCACAATCGTTGTGCTGACAGACCGTGAAGAGTTGAACACACAGATAAGCGACACATTTGAAAACTGCGGAATGCTCGGAAATACAAAGGCTGCAAAGTTTATCGCTTCTGGCAGTGAAGATCTGATTAAAAAGCTGCAAGGCAATCCGAGCTTTATTTTTACGCTGATTCAGAAATTCAACAGACCTGATGCCGCGCCGATCTATCCTGACCACGACATCATAATTATGTCGGACGAGGCACACCGCACTCAATACGGCATTTTTGCCGACAATATGATGAAACTGCTTCCGACAGCTGCGCGTATCGGTTTCACCGGAACACCGCTGCTTTCAAGCGACAACATCACGGCACGAACTTTCGGCGGCTATGTTTCGGTATATGATTTCAAAAGGGCAGTAGATGACGGAGCGACAGTTCCGCTTTATTACGAAAATGGTGCCGATAAAATAAAAGAACTTAAAAATCCTGAAATTTCAGAACGCATTCTGGATGCTATTGAAAAAGCCGATATCGATGTGAATCAGCAGGAAAAACTTGAGACTGAATTTGCAAAGGAAATACACATCCTGACAGCTGAACCTCTTCTGCGCGAAATCGCACAAAATTTTGTGAAGCATTATTCCGATCTCTGGACAAGCGGAAAGGCGATGTTTGTCTGCCTTAACAAAGTCACCTGTGTCAGAATGTACAACTATGTTCAGGAATACTGGGCCGAGGAAGTCAAGGCTTTGGAAGAAAGCATAAAAACGGCAACACAGCAGGAAACACAGGAACTTGAGCGCAAACTTGTTTGGATGCGTGAAACAGAAATGGCCGTTGTCATAAGCCAGGAACAGAACGAGATCCAGACATTCCAGAAATGGAATCTTGATATCAAATCACACCGTATAAAGATGGAAAAACGTGAACTGGATAAAGAATTCAAGGATGCGCAAAACCCGTTCAGAGTGGTTTTTGTATGCGAAATGTGGCTTACAGGCTTTGATGTGAAGTGCCTTTCGTGCCTTTATTTGTACAAGCCGCTGAAGGCGCACGCTTTGATGCAGACAATAGCCAGAGCGAACCGCGTGAACGAAGGAAAGAGCAATGGTTTAATCATAGATTACATCGGCATAGTCAAGGCTTTGCGAAAAGCTTTGGCCGATTATACTAAAAATGTCAGCGGTCTTGGCAGTATCGATCCCACCATCGACAAAGAAAAATTGATCGCCAGAATCCTTGAAACCATTGAAAAAGCAAAAGTTTTCCTGCAAGAGCGCGACTTTGTTCTGCGGGATCTGATCGATGCCGTCGATTTTAAGAAAATGTCTCTTTTGCAGACGGCAGCCAATGCGGTATGCAGCACGATCGAAGAGAAAAAAGCGTTTTCCACCTACGCAGCAGAATTGAACCGGCTGATGAAGTATGCCGACAGAAAGGAAATCACCGGAAACAGCCGCAAAGAATATGAAGCGATATCAGCAATTTATTCTGAACTGCAGAAAAAGAGAAGACACAGCGACACAACAGATTTGATGGTAGCAATAAATGCAATCATCAATGAATATGTGCAGATCGAGGAAACCGGAACTGATATAAAACCTTCCAGACAGTTCGATATCAGCAAAATCGATTTTGACCTTCTTCAGAGGGAATTCGCGAAAGTAAAAAGACGGAATCTTGTGATGAAGGATCTGGAAGACTTGATAAAACAGAAACTCGACATGATGCTGCTGAGCAATCCGAACCGCATCAATTACTATGAACGCTATCAGAAAATCATAGATGACTACAATCAGGAGCAGGACAATGCCATGATTGAAAAGACATTTATGGAACTGATGAATCTTGCGAATACTTTGAATCAAGAGGAACAAAGATATGTCCGTGAAGGTTTCGCAAGTGACGAAGAACTTTCTTTTTACGATATGCTGTTCAGAGACAATCTTTCAAAGACTGAAATCAAGAAAATCAAGGAAGTTGCATCCAGTCTCCTGCAGAAAATCAAAGCAAAAATCGCTGAACTCGACCATTGGACAGATAAGCAGGAAACAAAAGCTGTTGTAGACAATCTGATCCGTGATACATTGTGGGCGGAACTGCCTGAAAACTACGACGAACAAAGCATTTCAGAATACAGAACGCGGATTTACGAGTATGTCTGCATAAGATATAGGGAAGTAGCGTAAACAGTTTATAGACCCCAAAAACCTGCGGGTGAGCTGCCCGTCATGGGAGACGCACCACGCCACAGAGACGCCATGGTATGACGTCTCTACGAGAAAAACCGCCTGAATTTATTGAGGAATCTGTTCAATATCACAAATTGTGACTTTGGACAACAGGGGAGTTTCCCGCGTTCACGGAAGACGAATCGTTAGCCTTCTTTCTTTTCATTTGATTCCAGCAATTTCCTTAAATCATCAATATCCGGTAAAGCTTTTTTCAGTTTATCCGGCATATCTTTTGATGTTTTGTAAGTGGCGACCCCCATTGGTTTCGTATAATCTCGGATTACAAAATCAACAAACGATTTATTCATATCTTTGCATAAAATGATTCTGATTTTCAGTTCATCGTGGCTAAGTTTTTCTGCCGTTGCCAGCCTTATATAAAATATCCGCTCATCGTAATTTTTTATTTTGGACAAAATGAGTGTGTGATGTGAAAAGCTGATGTTAAAAAACTCATTTCTGGAAAAAATGTCGGAATTTGGCAGACGCGTCTGCCAAATTTGCAGTTCAGCCTTTCCAGAGAGATTGTTCGAGGATGTGTGTTATCGCTATTCCAATTTGGAATACCGATACAGACAAAGGGAATCAAAGGCGAGCCGCCCGTGTTCCGACAAAAACGCCTGTATTTATGGGGGAAGGGGAACAAGATGCCAAGCATCTTGGAAATCGAAAGCAAAATAATATTATTGCTTATCTTTATTTTCCTTGCATTGCAATCTGAAAAATTCCTTCTGCTGTTCTATTTCTCGGCGCAGTTCCTCTTTTGTCGGCATATAAGTCAGATACTTTGCTGCAAAAAGCTGGTCGTTGCTGCTTAAAACGGAATAATGAGCTACATCTTCATCGGTATCGGCGCAAAGCAAGAGACCTATTGTCGGGTTGTGACCTTCAGGCCGAACAAGTTCATCGTATATTTTAACATACATATCCATCTGACCGACATCCTGATAACTCAACTTGGTTGTTTTTAAATCAACAAGGACAAAACAACGCAAATAATAATTGTAGAACACTAGATCCAAATAATAATCCTGCTTTTCCGTGTGAATGTGTTTTTGTCTGTCAACAAACGCGAAGCCTTTTCCCAATTCCATAAGAAACGATATCAAATGGTCTATAATGCTTTGTTCCAAGGAACTCTCTGAATATTCGGTTTTGTTCTTGAATCCAAGAAATTCAGCAATGAGCGGATTTTTCAAATATTCCAGTTTGTCCTGCAAATGACCTGTCAGTTTCTTCATTTCATCACGAACAACCGATTTGTTCTGAGACACAAGCATCCTGTGATAATACTGTGATGATATATTCCGCTGCAAGGTACGGGTGCTCCATATTTCATTTGCAGCTTCATTTTCATACCATCTTCTTGCATCGGGATCGGATTCCTGTAAAAGGATACGGTAATGAGTCCAAGAGAGGCATATATTTTGAGAAGTTTGAATCTGTTCATATAAGTCGGCTGTATAAGTAAGTTCCGTTGTCGCCGGAATAGCTCCAGATTTTCTACTCACTGCGTAGAAAATGTTAGGAAAGCAGTTATAGAATGCTGTAAAATGGTAAAGGTTTGCCTTGCTGAAACCGCTTCCGAAACGCTTAACCAAATCTTTTGCCAACATTTTTATAACCTCTTCACCGTATTCAGCACGTTTACCCTTCAAGATTTCATGCTGAATCCTCAAGCCTAAAAGCCAGTTACGTTTGATAAGGGTTTCATTGATAGCCCGATATGCAACGGTCTGAGCCTGCTCAATAATCGTGCATGCATCTTTGAACAACTCAACTTGGGATGAGGTGGCTCCGAGTTGGGTGTCTCGAATTTTTTCTTTTAATTTTCCCGATTCAACAACTTTCATATTCCAAACTCCAAAGAAATGTTGTAGATAGATAAAATAGAAATTTTGATAGAAAAATCAAGTTTTGTTTAATGATTTTTGGAAAAATTGCAAAAAATAATATTGAGATAAAAACAACCTGCGGGCGAGCCGCCCGCGCTCCGACATTGAAGACCTATTTTTTTCTGATTTCGCGAGACGTTTCAGGAAACGCCTCTACAGTTTGTTTCCGTTCCACTTGCCAGGTTCCCCTCGCCACAATGGAGAGGGGCAGGGGTGAGGTCAGAGAAGGGTCAGGGATGAGGTCTGAGACGCCATGGTATGACATCTCTACGAATGCACAGACAAAAATCTGAAATTATATTAAAATAAAAATCTAAGAATATTTTTTGACTTTTGCTGCAAATATCACAATTCTCGCCTGTGTTTGAAACGGAGGAGCCGATGACCGACATAATCTGCGTCACAAACAGACATCTCTGCGAAGATGATTTTTTTGAGAGAATTGAAAAAATCACTGCGAGCGGAGTAAATGCAATAATTCTGCGCGAAAAGGATATTTCTGAAAGTGAATATTCTGATCTGGCCAAAAAACTGGTTGAAATTTGTGAGAAACACAAAGTTGAAGCGATCCTGCATACTTATGTCGATGCTGCGATCGAGCTCTCTGTAAAATCGATCCATCTTCCGCTCCCTGTTTTCCAAAGCTTGAGCGGCGAAAAAAAGAGCTTTTTCCGAAAAATCGGTGTTTCGTGCCACTCCGTTGAAGATGCTCTCATGGCTGAAAAAGCAGGGGCGTCATACATCACTTTCGGGCATGTTTTTGTGACGGATTGCAAAAAAGGACTCGAACCGAGAGGAGTTGACGCTTTAAAAAAAGTTTGCAAAGCGGTGAAAATTCCGGTTTACGCGATAGGCGGTATCGATAAACAAAATATAGATTCCGTGATAGAAGCCGGTGCTGCCGGCGCCTGCATTATGAGCGGTTTTATGAAAGGTGATAACTGGAGCTGGAAATGATTAGAAAAATCTCTTTTTTGCTACTTGTTTTTATTTTTGCCGCGTGCAGTCAGCCTGCCAAGCCAAAAGAAGAGAGCGAAGTTCCGTGCCAAAGGATCGTCAGCACAGCTCCCAGTATAACAGAAACGCTTTTTGAACTCGGGCTTGGTGAAAATGTTATCGGTGTCACAGAAAACTGCCGTTATCCGGATGAGGTTAAAAGCAAGGCAAAAATCGGAAAAGCTTTTTCAATAAGCAGCGAAGCGGTGATCGCTCTTCGACCTGATGTAGTTTTTGTTCTCAGCGCATACAGCGGGCTTGCGGCAAAAATGAAAGCTGCCGGAATGAATACAGTTGTTATTGAACAGTCGAGCATTCAGGGTTTCGTCGATTCAATAGATGTAGTGGCAAAGCATTGTAAAATCGGGGAGAAGGGGAAAAATTTAAAAGCTAAATTCGAGCCTTATCTTAAAAAATCCGAAAAAGAGGGGGAAAAAAAGAAGATACTCATTCTTGTCGGACGCGATTATGAAAGCAATTCAATAAAAGATGCATATGCTGTAGGAAATGACAATTTTCTCAATGAAATCATAGTTTTGACCGGTGCGCAAAATGCTTATGACGGAAATATGGCTTATCCTAAAATCCAGCTTGAAGGAATTCTTGCGCTCGATCCTGATATCGTTATAGACATAGTCACAGCTCCTGACCTTACACCGGAAAAGCTCGAATTTATCAAAAAAAGCTGGTCGAACCTCGATATAAACGCCGTAAAAAACGGCAGGGTTTTCATCAAAACCGAGGATTTCTGGAGTTTGCCGGGACCTCGTTTTGTTAAAATTATTGAGGAAATAAGAAAAATTTTGGCAGAATAGAAAAAAATGCACCCTGCGGAAACCGATAAAAAACCGGAAGAACAAAATAAAAAAAACGAAGCACTTGATGATTTCACTTTTGTTCTGAACAGTGTGGATCCCAGACAGTATGTGCCGTATCACGACACTAGAATCGATTTCAGCAGGCTGGAAAAAGAGATCCCCGAAAAAATCAGGCAGATGCGTCTGCTTGCCTCGGGAAACATGACAAATATTTACGATTTTACTCTCCGCAAGGCCAGGATCTTTTATGTCCAGGCTAAATTCATGGAGGATTACGAGGACGATCTTCCATGGAATGAGGAAGTGCGCCTCTATGCACCTTCTTATCAGGATCTAAGCAACAAACAGCTCCGCGGATACTTCACATGGAGAAGCAGGATCAGAAAAGGGGAGTATGAAAAAAACGCCGACGCGTTCGCATACATCTATATTTTTGAACTTTTAAACGGGATCGGTGTGCAATCGCCGGAAGAAAGCATAGAAAAACTGCTTGAATTTGAAAAAAAATATGCCGGAGAAACTGCTCACAGTATGCTGATGCAGCGTTTTATCAGGCAGTGGATTTTTGAATTCGCCGTAGTGAACGGAATGGATCGGGAGACGCTTCTTTGTTACGCCGACCCTGAAGATCTGAAGCGGGATCATGTGATAACGGTTCTGAAAGAGCCTGAAAAATATGAAAACCGAGAAATATTCGAGGCTATGTGCGCAGTTGCCGGGAAAAAATATTTTTCTTCTTCGGTAGTAAAAAAACTAGGAAAAGAGGGAATGGATTATTTTGCCGGAGCGTGGAAATTTGCCGCTGATCATGCCTTGCCAAACGGCAGAAATTTGTTTGACAAATGTTTCGGGACATTCGGAAAACGCTCGTTCTATCCGCTGAACGGCACTTTGTATTATCCGAAAAACCAGGAAAGATCAGCGGATCATGCTTTGAACGAGTGCAGGATCTTCAGTTACGATCCCGATAGTGAAAGCTGGTATCTTGCAAGTTACAGAAAAACTGTTGCCGGAACGGAAGCCTTTTCAGAATTTATGCGGTGTGCCGACAGACTGCTCAGGGTTTACCTGAAAACCGGTCGGGAACTTCTGGAAAAACAGGATGAAAAATGGGCCGTTCCGCTGATAAATTCCTTTATCGAAGCTGACAGACTGGCAAAAGAAGAGGCCAAAAAAGTAAAAGTTTCAATTGATTTCTCTAATTTGAACAAAATCAGAAGCGATGCCGTCAAAACCTGCGACTCGCTCCTTACCGAAGAAGAAAAAACTGAAACTGCCGATGAAGTTTTAACAGAAAAAACAGAGATCACGTACGAAGAAAATTTGCAGAAATCGCCGGAAATTCCGCTTGATGCAACGCAGCTTGAAATTCTGAAAGCTCTGCTTGACGGCAGATCAGTTGCCGGAATAATCGCAAAGCATCACGGCATGCCTGAAATATGTGCCGACAGCATAAACGAAGCATTTTTCGATGAAGTAGGGGACAATGTCGTCGAATGTGACGGCAAGGAAATCGTTCTTGTGGAAGATTACCGCGAAGAAGTCGCTCATTTAATCGGATCACTAAAACAGCAAATTCTTGACAAAAGCACTCTGTTTTGAGTAAAAAATCCGCGCAGTAAGGTTTGTTGAGGTGATATGGCAAAAACAGCTTTTATTTTTCCGGGACAAGGTTCTCAATATGCCGGAATGGGACGCGATTTCGTCGGTAATTTTCCAGTATTTTCGAGAGTTTTTGAAGAAGCATCCGACAGACTTGATTTTGATCTTCTCGAAGTCGTGATGAATGGAACGAATGAAGACCTGATGCGGACGGAAGTTACGCAACCGGCACTTCTCACTGTTTCTGCCGCAATTTTCAAGGTCATTACTCAAGAGACAGAACTTTCAGCTGATTTCGCGGCTGGTCTCAGTCTTGGCGAATACACCGCGCTTGTTTATGCCGGAGCTTTAAATTTTGCCGATGCTGTCATAATAGCGAAAGAACGGGGCAGAATAATGCAGGAAGCAGTTCCTGAAGGTGTCGGCGCAATGGCTCCCATTGTCGGTCTCGGATATGATGAAGTTTCTGGATTCCTTAAAGAAATAAAAGGTTCAGGCGTCGTTGAAATTTCAAATTTCAATTCACCGTCTCAGGTGGTCGTTTCGGGGAATGTCGAAGCGGTCCAGGCGGCAGTGGATCTGATCAAAAAAAGTTGCAGAGTCCGTGCCGTTTTTCTTCCTGTGAGCGCCCCTTTCCACACATCGCTGCTACGCGGTTCATCAGTGGAATTTGAAAAAATACTCAATGATTACAGTGTGTCAGAATTGAATAAAACTGTGGTTTCAAATGTCACTGCCAGACCTTATGCCGACTCTTCCGAAATAAAGCCTGCTTTGGTAAAACAGTTTTACAGCACTGTTCTCTGGAAGCCGTCAGTCGAATTTATGATAGAAAACGGAGTCAGGAATTTTGTTGAAATCGGTCCGGGGACTTCACTTTCAGGGCTAGTCAGAAAAACAGCCGCCGCTCTCGGTGCAGAAGTAAAAATACAAAATGTAGAAAATATGGAAACATTTAAAAATTTGGAACTATAGGAGAAACCTATGTATTTCGAAAAAATTGCCGATGTCGTCAGAAGTCATCTCTCACTTGACGAAAGCATTCAGATCACCCCTGAAACTTCACTTAAGGACATGAAGATCGACTCTTTGGATGTTATTGAAATCATTATGAAAATTGAAGATTGTTTCGAAATCGAGATTCCTGACGAAAAATTGAATGAATTCCGTAATCTTGGTGATATAGCGGAGTATATCAAATCTGTAAAAGAATCCTTATGAGCGGATCTTCCGAAAAAAGGCGCGTCGCGGTCACGGGGATGGGGTGCGTTACCCCTTTCGGTATCGGCAGGCATACTTTTTTTGACAATCTTATTGCCGGAAATCCGGCAGTTTCGTTGATTTCTTCTTTCGATACATCCGGTTTTAAAACAAAAATCGCGGCAGAAATAAAAAATTTTGATCCGGATCCTTACTTTCCAAAAAGCGAAACACGCAGAATGAACCGTTTCACGCAATTTGCAGCTGTCGCCGCGAAAGATGCCATTATCGATTCCGGCATCGACCTCGAAAAGCTTGACAAAAACCGCTTCGGAATAGTTCTTGGAACCGGTTTCGGCGGAATCTCGACGACTCTTGAACAGCACAAAATCCTGCTTGAGCGCGGAGCGAACCGGGTCTCGCCGTTTTGCGTGCCGATGATGATTCCGAATATGGCAGCCGGGACTCTTTCGATTCTTTTCGGCGCGAAAGGGGCAAACGAGACAGTTTCGACAGCATGCGCTTCATCATCCCATGCGATTGCAGCAGCGGCAAGACTCATTCAAGCCGGGGAAGCCGATGTCATGATCTGCGGCGGAAGCGAAGCCCCGCTGAATCCGCTTGTTCTGGCGGCATTTTCATCGATGAAAGCCCTTTCTGTGAGAAACAACGAGCCGGAAAAGGCTTCAAGACCTTTTGATAAAAACCGTGACGGATTCGTTATGGGTGAAGGAAGCGGGATACTGATCCTTGAATCCTTTGAACACGCAGTTTCCAGAAATGCCGATATTTACGCTGAGCTGGCTGGCACAGGAAGTTCAGCCGACGCATTTCATATAACTTCGCCGGATCCTGACGGCTTAGGTGCAAAAAACGCAATGAAATCGGCACTTTGTGAAGCCGGCATTTCCAAAGTCGATCTGATCATGGCGCACGGAACAGGAACTCTGGCAAACGATACGACTGAAACAAAGGCTATAAAGGCGGTTTTCGGTGAAAATGCATATAAAACCCCGGTCGTTTCAATTAAATCGATGCTCGGCCACACTTTGGGTTCGGCTGCGGCATTTGAAGCGATCGCGGCAGTTTCTTCAATAATTTCAGGAGTTATCCCTCCGACGATCAATCTGGAAAATCCTGACACGGAATGCGATCTTGACTATGTTCCCAATTTCGCAAGAAAAGCCGGAACAAAAATCGTTTTAACAAATTCTTTCGGATTCGGCGGGCAGAATTCCGCACTGGTTTTCAAAGCGGCAAAATAAATCAAAGATTAACTTTCAGCCCGATCCATGGCGTAATGCCGGCGGTACCGTATTCAACAGAGTAGGCATAGTCGTCATTGTCAAGCATGTTTTCTATTTTTGCGAATATCGTCACAAAGCTATTGATTTTGTATGAAACGGCAAAATTGAGGATCACAAAATCATCGGCAGTGATAATATAAGGCGTTTTCGGGTAATTATAGACCTCGTCTTTGCGTTCGCCGACATAGTTGAGTTCGAGAGAAATATTAAGAATTTTCTCATAGTTATAATTTAAAACTGCATTGAACGAGTGCTGCGGACGCATAAGTGTCGGAGTTTTCGCCTTGTATTTTTCCCCTTTATATTCAACGACTTTATATTCCTGCATTTTGAAAATCCAGGTGTATGCGCTTCTGAGGCTCACTCCCCAGAACGGTTTTGTGTGAAAAGCGATTTCGAGCCCGTGGTTTTCGATCCTGTATCTGTTCGAATATATTCCGCTTTTATCCAGATCTATGTTGTTTATCTTGAGTTCGTAAAAGTAACCTGCCTCAAGCAGGATTTTCCTCTCTACAAAATACTGTTGTATTGCTCCGTCGAATCCGTAGGCTGTTTCCGGTTTCAATTCCTGATATAGGTTGGCATAACGGCTGAAACGCTGGAAAAGAGTAGGAGTTTTCGTTCCGCGGGCAAACCTTGCCTTGAAACCGAGCTCGATCGGCGTTTCATAGGCCGCGCCGACTGAAAATGTGGGTTCAACATTCTTTTTTGTCTCGTTCGGAAGCGCTTCGTCGGTATCCTTGTCAAGAAGCGAAATCTGGTAAAAATTGGTCTGGAGACGTCCGCCGGCATTAAGTTCCAGCTTATCCAGAGGTTTGAAGATGTTAAACGCGTAAATGTCCAGATTTACATCGGGATTGGGAACAAAATCCATGTTGAAATAGCGTCCTGCCGAATAATCCTCGTAGTCGGCAGTTCCTGATTCCGTACTGAAATCAAGCCCGGTGACGAGTTCATACCACTCAATGGGGTTCACGCTGTTTTTCCAGTTGGCGGCAAAGGTAATTGAGCGGTATCGGCTTTTTAAATCACCAGCCATTCTGCCGGGATCGGCCGGATCCTTGTCTCCCAGAGAGCTTAGAAGCATTGAGACATCGAACTTTAAATTCCAAATTTTATTGAATAAATTCGAATCGATGCCAGTCTTTAAAAGCACATTTCCGTTCAAAAGATTCCGGTTGGGATCGTCCATTCCGAGCCCTGGACCGTCATCGATTTCAGCCTTTGCGACATTGCCACGCAGTATAACTTCCCATGTGTTGTCATTATTTATGTCGATCCCGCCGCGGAAGTAAAGCGAACCTTTGATGACGGAATCGTTTTCCGGTGTTTTCGTGTAAAGATTTTCCTTAACGTCCTTGTATGAATCGGCCATTGAAATTCCTTTAGTGTAGAAAAAAGAGCCGCCGCCGGAATAGAAAAAGCGGTTTTTCGAGCCACTCAGGTTTGCGCTGACATTTGTCGTGTCGGGAATGTAACGGCTACTGCTCATATCAAGGACCGCTGTCGAAGCAGAAGCCGTGAATTTCGGTTTTCCGTGTCCTTTTTTGGTCTTTATGTCAAGGACTCCGGCGATTGCCCCGCTTCCGAAAAGGACTGGCTGAGGCCCTTTCAAAAGATCGATCTTTGCAATATTTTCAGGGCTCATTGAAAGATCAGCCGCACCGTTGGGACTTAATGGATTGCGCAGTTCCACTCCGTCGACAAGAACAAGAACATCGGCACTTCTGAAACCTCTGACAAAAAGGAACTGCGACTGTCCGGTTCTTCCGTCGCCGTTGACATATACGCCAGTCATCTCCTTGACTGCGTCGCCTGTTGTAACTGATTGTTTTTCCTCGATCTCCTTTGCGTTTACCGATTCCTGAGCCGCTGTTGTATCACTGGAAGTTTTCTTCTTTCGCGAACCTTTTACTACAATTTTGTTATCATCAGATTTTGCCGGTTTTTTGGATGTTTCTGATTCTTGTAGAGACGTGCCCTGGTACGTCTCTGTTTCTTGAGACTTGGTTGCAGGTTCATCGGGAAAAATGGAAAATGTCGAAATGAGAAAAATTGATAAAAATAAAAATCGGAAAACCGGCAATTTTCCCTCCTCGGGGATCTAATGCAATCCGAAACAGCGTATCCGGCTTGGTTTTTAACCTAACGGTTGCGGGACAGCATCGGATTTTCACCGATTTCCGCCGGAATTCGGACAGGCTAAACTATCAATTATCTTTTGCAAGTCAACAAAGTTTCAGCAAAAACAGCTTAAAACTGGACAAAAAAGGCTCTTTTTGTATTATCGAGCGGTTTTACTAAGTTTTTTGGTCAAAGGATATGAAAAAGATTGTTTTTTCGGTTTTGGCATTGATTTTATTTATGTTTTTAGTCAGTTGCGAAGATTCGACGCTTCCAGATCTTCCTGAAATGGACGATTCTCTCGATGTCGATGCCTTTGAAATCGGCGACGAAGACGAAACTTCAGATTCCGAGTCAGAACCTGACAATGAAAACGGCGGAAACGATGGGGATAATCAGGGAACTCCTGACGAAAATCCCGATTCTGAAAGTCCAGATTCCGAAACACCTGATTCAGAGACTTCGGACGAAACTCCTGAAACTCCTGACGAGGAAATTCCGGAGCCGGAAATCGTCGCTTCTCATCTTCTTGTGGCGACTGTCGGCGGCTACGATGTTCCGATGAGCGGTCACGTTTACTATGCAAAAGACGAAAAACTCGACACTTTTAAGGAAATTCCGGTCGACGGAGGAATGGGAAGTTCAGACGGAGCGGATCTTAATCTTGCCGCTTTTACGGAAGGTTTCGCAGTCGTCGGAAGGCACGATTCCTCTTCGCTTTACTTCTTCGGCGAAGATTTTGATTTTAAAAAAGAAATTAAAATAAAATCAGACACTTACATCAATATGCAGGACATGGTTTACAATCCATTCAAAGATGAATTCATCGTTTCGGCATGGAGTCTGAGTAAACTTCAGATTATAAAAAACGATCTTGAAAACATTCAGATCTCGGAACTTGAAATAAGCGACAGCAAATCGGCGACACCTACTAAAATGAAAGTTATAGGCAAGAAACTTTTTGTCGCGCTGCAGAACCTTAATGCCCAAAATACTTCGGAAAAAGGGGAAATCGCAGTCGTTGACCTTAAAAATTATTCAGTCGAAAGGATAGACCTTCCGACAACAAACCCGAACGGAAAAATCGAATACAACGCAAATGTAGATAAAAACCATATCTATCTCACGACGACCGGCAACTGGAAACAGGGTGACGGCGCGCTTCTGCAAGTAAATACGGATACTTACGAGGTAAAAAAAGTTCTCAGTGAATCGGAGGAGGAAAACAACATCCTTGACGGTGATTTCGTTGACCTAACGATAGCCGATAACGGTGATTTCTACATTATTTTTTCAAACAACATCCTGAAAAACGAAAACACTCTTCTGCTTTACAAGCCGAAAGAAGGAAAAATTTCGAAAATAGACTCGAACATCAACGCTTTTGCGGCAAATCCTATAGATTTCAGCACGCTTACTGGAAAAATTTATTACTTTGTTGACGAAGAATCGAATACTTACCTTAAATCTCTTGATACGAAGGCCGGAGGATCTGAAAAAATTCTTCTTGATTTTGGCCCGGCCGCTTTGAGAGTGAAATACGACTACAAGTGAGGAAAAATGAAAGTTGTAAACGGAAATGATTTAACGATCGAAGATGTATGCGATGTCGCGAATAAAAACGAGCAGGTCGCTCTCCCTGAAGATAAAAAATTCTGGGAAACTTTAGAAAAATCACGGAAATTCCTGGAAGATTACGTCAAAACCGGCGTTCCGGTCTACGGCGTTACGACTGATTTCGGCGACAGCTGCGACAACCAGATAAGTATTGACAAGGCGGGCGAGCTCCAGCGGACGATCTGCACTTACCACGGCATCGGTTTAGGCCCGAAATTCAGCCACGAAACGGGTAGGGCGGTAGTGCTTGCACGCCTAAACAGCAATGTGAAAGGCGGTCACTCGGCAATCAGGCCTGAACTTGCCAAAATGATGCTCACTCTTCTCAACAAGGACATAATTCCAGTTATTCCGCAGCTCGGTTCGGTCGGCGCGTCGGGCGATCTGACGCCGCTCAGCTACCTCGCGGCTGTCATCATGGGAGAACGCGATGTTTACTACAAAGGAAAAATCGTTCCGGCTGCCGAGGCTTTCAAAGCGGAAGGGATAAAACCGCTTCCTATCGAAGCAAAAGAAGGTCTGGCCCTTATGAACGGAACGAGCGTGATGAGTGCGGTTGCCGCTCTTGCATGGAAAAAAGCGGAAAGATTAGCAAAAATTTCAGACTTTTTGACTGCTGTAACTTCTGAAATCACGCGCGGCAAAGACACCCCTTTCGCCGAAAAAGTGAGCGAAATCAAAAACCACCGCGGACAGTGCGATTCTGCGGCATATATTCGCGAAATCATTAAAGATTCCAAACGTGTTTTCAGATACGAGGATTTCCTTAAAAACAAAATCGATTCGATCGAAAACAAAGGTTTCATCAAGCAGCAGAATAAAATTCAGGACAGATATTCCATCCGCTGCGCACCGCAGATAACCGGTGTTTACCGCGACACTCTGCGCTTTGCCCGTGATCTCATAACCGAAGAACTCAATTCCGCGAACGACAATCCGCTTGTCGATATCGGAAGCGGCAGACTTTTCAACACCGGAAACTTCTACGGCGGCCACATCTGCGCTGCATGCGACTACCTGCGGACGGCACTTGCGAATATCGCCGACCTTTCAGACAAACAGGCCGAAGTCATAATCGACGGCAAATTCAACGGACTCACCGAAAATCTGATCCCTTTCACTCCCGAAAACCATCCGAGAGCGGGCTTAAGGCTCGGTTTCAAGGCAGTCCAGATAACGATAAGCGCGATCCGCGGCGAAGTCATGACCTACTCCTTCCCGGTCAGCATCACAAGTGCGCCGACAGAGGCTTTAAATCAGGACAAAGTTTCGATGGGAACGATCTCTGCACGCAAACTTGCCGAGCAGACTGACCTCGTATTTTTGCAGTTTGCGGCTCATTTCCTTGCGGCAATGCAGGCGGTAGACCTTGCGGGAAAAGACGAATTCTCCTCATTCACGCAGAAAATCCACGCTGAAATCCGCAAAATCAGTGCATTCGTTGAAGACGACCGCGCACTTGACAAAGAAGCCGAAGCAATTGCAGAGTGGCTGAAAGAGACGGAGATTTTCGGGTAATTTTTCGTAGAGACGTCATACCATGGCGTCTCCAAAAATAATGGAGGCACAACATGAGTAAAAATTTAGTGATTTACTTTTCAGCTGGCGGTCATACAAAGTTGAAAGCCATCCGGCTTGCTGAGGCTGTCGGAGCCGACATTTTCGAGATCGAGCCTGTGAAAAAGTACACGAAGGCAGATCTTCTGTGGATGAATCCGCTTTCAAGAAGTTTCCGCGAAGTCGCGACGCGCAAAAGCAAACGCCCTGAAATCATCGACAAGGAGCTTGATCTTTCGTGTTACGACAAGATTTTTCTCGGTTTCCCGATCTGGGGCTGGGCGGCACCTTCAATCGTCAACGCTTTTTTGGAAAAGCATGATTTTTCGGGCAAAACGATCGTCGTTTTCGCGACAAGCGGCGGCACGATAAAGCTTGACGGCAGCGTAAAATCGCTGAAACCGTCAGTTTCGGACACCACGGTTTTGAAAGAGGGTAGGGTCCTCAACGGAGAATGGACGAAAGAAAAACTCGCTGACTGGGCGAAAGAATTCTAAAAAACAACCGTAAATCTTCAGCTAATATTTCTCGCCGGCCAGTACTTCGGCGACATTGTGGTTCTCGGCACTCATCGTGTTGAGATTATTGAGAATATCGATAAATTGGATCGACGCGCTGCCGTCGCAGATTTTCTCTTTGATGCGGTTGAAATGCTGGATCTTCGCGTCTTTTATCATCTTTTTGATCCTTATTCTGATAACCAGAGCTTCGTCGGCATAGGCAGGAAGCTCCTCGCCATTCTTGAAGATCGTGACCGATTTTTTGAAGTGTGCGATGTTCTCGTCCAGGATCTGGTTCACGACATCGATCGCTTCTGTCGAAAAAGTCATGTTGTTGCGCGTGAGTTTGTCGATGATCTGCGAAATATGTTCGACTCCGTCGGCGATTTTCTCGAAATTGTGCGCGAGACCGATACGGCTTGCGACGATCTTCGCGTCTTTCGGCGAAATAGCACGGACTGAAAGGGCGATGAGGAACTGGGTGAGCTGATACTGATATTTGTCGATCTTGTCTTCGTTGCGGGCGATTTCATCACTGATTTCAGCAACCTGCGCGGAATCCTTTAGCGACATCTCACGCAGCATATCCAGATTTTTTATAACATAGTCTGACATGTTGAGGAGCTCTTTTTCGCATTCCATGATCGCGATCGACGGTGTACTGAACATGCTCGTCTGGAGTTTGACGAGGTTTTCCGGCATTTCGACCGTTCCGACTGCCTTGTCCGGAAAAATTTTTTCGACGAATTTCGTGAGCTGCGTGACAAACGGAATGAAAACAAGAAGCGTTATCACATTGTAGACAGTGTGTCCCATCGCGATGTGGACCGTCAGAGTTTCCGAAGGATTTCCGGGGGTTATCATGTCAACAAATCTGATGAAAGGGTAGAACAGGAAAAGCAGCAGAACAACGCCGCCGCTTCTGAAAATCACTTGAGCCAGAGCGGTCCTCTTCGCGTTTACCGTGCCGCCTATCGCCGCGAGAACGCCTGTCGAACTCGAACCGATGTTGCTGCCGAGAACAAGTGCCAGTCCGCCGTCGTAGTTGATAAGCCCCTGGCTGGCAAGTGCGATGACGATACCTACAGTCGCGCTACTCGACTGCGTGATGAGGGTCGCTACGATACCGATGATTATGCCGATCGTAACCGAAAGATAGGTCGTTCCGTCGATCCCGGCGAACATTCTGATGAAAGTTTCGTTTTCTTTAAGCGGCGCAAAACCCTCTTTCATCATCTCCATTCCGAGGAAAAGGATACCGAAGCCGTAGACCAGCTCGCCGACATACTGGCGCGACTTGTTTTTCGAGAAAAGGCGCAGCATTACGCCGAGACCGATAAGCGGCAGCGAATAGAGCGCGACATTCAGCGTGACGATCCAGCCTGTCACCGTGGTTCCGATACTTGCGCCGAGGTTTACCCCGATCGCCTGCTGCACTGTCATAAGTCCGGCATTGACGAAACCAAGTGTCATTACGGTCGTCGCACCGCTCGACTGGATGATGGCCGTGATGATAAAGCCGACAAAAGCCCCGACGAAACGGTTTGATGTCAGGACTTTGAGGATTTTTCTGAGTTTGTCTCCGGCCGCTTTCTGGACGCTTTCGCTCATGACTTTCATACCCATGAAGAAAAGCCCGAGGCCGCCGATTGTCTTGAAAAGGACGATTTCCCAGTTCATAAATTACCTTCTTTTAATAATTATCCATTTTTTCCTGAAGAGAACATTCAGCAGGATCATTGTAAAAAGCATATAATCGACATAAACTGTCTTGATTCCGAAAATTTCGGCAGTTAGAATATAGCCTTTTGCCTGAAATTGAATGTAGATAAACAAAAAATAAAATGAAACCAGAAATCCCGAGAGGATCCCTATGATCGCAAGAATTTTTGTGAAAAGCGATTCATTCAGAATGTATGCGGTCAAAATAAGCAAATATAAGTTGCCGTAAATGTAACATACCGGAATGTTTGCAAAAACAGGGATCCTGAAAGGATTTTCATGGTAGTATGCAACCATTATGAAAGAAAAGATCAGTCCGATCACTGCAAGAAGTTTGACTGATGTGCGGTATGGCATTTTTGTGCCGATTTTCATTGCAGAAAACTCCATTTTTCAATCACAAAATACCAGAACGGCAGCGTTATTAAAGCAAAAATCGTGGAAAAAGTCACTATTCCGCTTACGACTTCCTTATCCGAATCGACAAAATCGGCAAAGAAAGGCGATGTCGCGGCACTCGGCATGACAGATTCCATAAGGATCACTTTTTTTGTAGTGATATCGACGTTCTTGAAGCAGAAAGAGACAATCGATAAAACCGCGATGCCAATGATCATCCCGAAAACAGTGCGGAAAAACGTCCCTAAAAGGACGGGGCGGACGGTCTCTTTTTTAAGCATGATCGAAAGCGAGAGACCGACTGTGAAAAGTATCGCCGGAATCGTGATATTCGCTATCGAACCGATACTTTTTGCAAGCCATTCGGGAAGTTTTATTCCGTAAAAATTCATCGCCATAGCCAGAAACGCGGAAAGGACAGGCGGGATCGCGTTTGAGGTAAGTGCGTGAATTATCTTGTCTTTTGATGCATTTCCCGAAGAAGTGCGAGACAGGAACCAGATTATTGAAAAACCGACCGAAAGGACGACCGGCCAGAAAAACATCGAGAAAAAAACACCGCGCGTAAAACCGTTTTCGCCGTAAAAATAGGAGAGGACGCCCCAGCCGAGATAGCTGTAGTTGCCGACGAAACTGCCGAGACAGAAACTGTTTGAGACTTTTTTGTCGGCCGATGAAAGATTACGCATCGAAACGACCATGATTCCCGAAAAAACAAGTATCAGGCAGAGCGAAACGATCATCGGAAGCATCTGACTGAATTCTTTTGTATCGGCGTTGTAGAGATTCCTGAAGATAAGAAAAGGTACGGTCGCTTTTATGACGAATTTCCGTAGAACCGCGGATTCGTTGTCGGGGAAAAGTTTAAGCTGTTTGAAAATCCAGCCTAAAAATATCGGAAAATTTATAGTCAGAACAATTTCAAAAAGGTTCAAAAACAGCCTCGTCTCAAAAAAAACGCCATATTTTAGTGAAAAAAGGAAAAAAGGCAAAAAAGAGATAAAAAATTGACGGCAAAAAACGGATAGTCAGAAAAACGCCTTGAAAGTTTTTAATTTGATTTAGAAAAATCTTGTGGCATAATTATATGTTTTTTTGAGCGAGGCTGTTTTGCTGAACAAATTTATTCCGGTTGACAAGAGTTCCGCGGTCAGGGCTTTTCTCTTTTCGCTTCTGACAGAAAGTGAAATGAAAATCGTTTGTAGCGGCGAGTTGCCTGAAGATGCTGTTTCTGCGCTTAACTGTTTAAAATTATTTGGTAAAACCGTTGTGAAAACTAATAACGGCTTTATTGTATCCGGCAAAACCCTCAAGCCAGGAAGCGCTGTATTTTGCGGAAACTCGGCCACAATGATGCATATTCTGATGGGAATAGGGATTTATCTCGGGTTTTCGATTGAATTGACGGGCGACAAGTCGCTGATGTCGCGCAACCACAGCGATTTTTACGAGGCGGCCGACCTTTATCATAAAGGAGAATTTGTCGAAACTTCTCTTGCAAAAGAAAGCGCTCAGCTCAAGTCTTTTCATATCATTTCGATGCTTAAAACAGGCGGAACGATCCATTTTAAAGCCAGAACGCGTAGAAATACTGAAGATTTTCTGTCAAACATGGGTGCAAAAATCATTGAAACTACAGAAAAAATAGAAGTTGCTCCGTCAGAATCACTTCACGGCTGCCGCCTGAATCTGCGCAAAGATCCGTCTGCCGCTTTCATTGCTGCGTGCGCAGCATTTATTTTGGGAAAATCGTTTGTGATTTCCGATATTTACCTGGATGAATCGCGTATGACTCCTTTTGTTTTGCTCAAAAATGCAGGGTATCATGTAACATTCACGAAATCGGGTGGAGCATTTACTGTTTCAGGGCATCCTGATTTATCTGAAAATGAAAGAGATTTAGAAATTTCTGGAACTCAAGTAGCTGAAGTCATTGATGAAATACCTTTCATGGCGTTTATGGCGGCACGAGCTGGAAAGCGTTTTTCCGTCAGAAACGCGGAATGGCTCAGAAACAAAGAAACTGACCGGATAACAGAGAGCCTGAAAAGACTTTCAGTTTTTTTTGAAACTGAAGAATTTGCGGACGGTTTTGCTGTCGGAGCCGGAAAACCGGATTATCAGGCAGCCGTTTTGCCGCACAGCCAGGATCACAGAATGGAAATGCTTTCTGCCCTTATGGCATCGGATTACGGCATTGACTTTGAAATGAACTGCTCATATAAAATCTCGTTTCCGCTTTTTTATGAACTTTTGGATTTTTTGAGGAAAAATGGATAATAAAATCAATGAATTGAGAGAAGAACTTGATGCCATTGACGACAAAATCGCCGGACTTGTCGAAAAAAGGGTAAGGATCGCCAGAAAAATTGTCGGAATAAAACAGAGATCCGGTTTTCTGAAAGACGACTTCGTGCGGGAAAATGCGATTTTAGAGCGCCTGTCCAAGCTTCATCCTGAAATTTCTGAACTCTTGAAAAATCTTTACAACAGGATTTTCGATTGGGTAAAAAATCAATAATTTTCAACAAATACATCAGAAAAGCCGAATTTCTTGTTATTGTTGCGGCAGCTTTTGCCATTTATTTTTTTCTGAATGATGAAACAGACAACAAACCCGTTCAGACTGAAAACAAATACTCTGCCGAAATAAAAAAAGAACCTGAAAACAATTCGGAAACAATAGAAGCGGTTTCTGTTTATTTTGATGAAGAAATATTCGGAATCGTTAAGAAAATGATAAAAAACGCCGAAAAGTCGGTATATGCGGCTACATACACTTATGCCGAAAACGAAATCACCGAACTTCTTGAAATCAAAAAAGAAAACGGCCTTAAAGTCAAAGTCGCGTCAGGCAGAAACAAAGACAAGTCGCAGCCGGCATACGATTTTACCGTCGTAAAAATGCCTGGCGGAATCTACCATCCTAAATTTTTTGTTTTCGACAGCCGCGATGTGATGATCCTTTCTGCAAATATTTCTTCGGAAACAACCGCTTTCAATAATGCAGTTCTTTTCCGCAATGCGCCTGAAGCCGCAAAAATTCTGGAAAGCGAAATCGACGACATTTTTGAAGGAAAAATATTAAAAAGATGCGAAAACGGATGTCTGACAGAAATAGGAAAGATTTTTTTCAATCCAGGGAAGGGGTGCGTGAATGTCAGAAACGAGTTCCTGACCGCAAAAAATTCGATAAAAGCGGGAATTTACACTGTCACAAACAAAAATCCTGTTGTCACAGGACTGAAGAAAGCAATAGGAAAAGGAGTTAAAACATCAATAATTGTCGATAATTGGCGCGGAGACGACGGGAAGATCGTAAATAAGAAGGCTTTCAGTTATCTTGAAAGTCTGGGAGCCGATCTGAAGTACGATGAAAAAAGTACGGAAAACAGGCGTATTTTTCACCACAAATTTGCCGTAATAGACAGTATGACAGCGGTTTTCGGTTCGATGAACTGGACAAGTTCTGCATGTTACCGCAACCGGGAAATCGTAGTGATCAGCAAAAACCCTGAAATCACCGCCAGTTTCGCCGGATACATTGACAATTTCCGATAGTTATGATTCTTTTTTGACTCTTTTCCGAATATTGCTATAAATAACGGTCTTAATTTTTTTGATAGAGGAGAGAAAAAATGGCAAAACTGCTTGACACCGTTTTATTGCTTGCGCTTCCGGCTTCGGGAAAGTCAGAAGTCCGCAGATTTATGGAACATCTCACCAAAAAACAGTGCGAAAACGACATGCACATGGGCGAAACGCTTCAGCTTGACGATTATCCCTATGTTCATTTCATGCACAGGATCGACGACGAGCTCAGCAAACTCGGCTGGCACTATATTTTCTACAAAGGTGCGACCCGTCCTTTCAAAGATCCGATGGAATGGTCGACTCTGATCGAACTTCTCAACGAAGATTACGAAGACCTTGTAAACTCCAACATCATCAATGTTCCGTCTGCCGCTCAGTGGCTTTTCGACAGGATGGACAATATCCGCGAAAAACTCGATCTCGGCCGCGAATTCGGAAAGATCCCGTGGGACATCAGGATCGCAGCAGGTAAGGCTATCGAAGCGGAAGTCGCTGAATTTCTTAAAGAAAAGAACGCGACAGCTGCCGCTGACAAAAAGAATAAAACGATAGTCATCGAGCTTGCACGCGGCGGAGCAAACGGCGCGAAAATGCCTCTCACACCTCCGCAGGGATACGCTGCCGCATTCGAGATGTTCTCGGAGCACATTTTGAACAGAGCTTCGATACTTTATGTCTGGGTAACGCCCGAAGAAAGCAGAAGAAAGAACTACGAACGCGCTAAACCGAACGGCGAAAGCTCGATCCTCAACCACGGCGTTCCGCTTGAAGTAATGCTTGGCGAATACGGCTGCGACGACATGGCTTACCTCATCGAGACAAGTGACAAACCCAACACGGTCAAAGTTGAGCGTACCGTTACTGTCAAAAAGAAAGGAAAAGAAGTTTTTGCAACCAAAATCTGGAATATTCCGGTAGCAAGATTCGACAACCGCGAAGATCTGACGACTTTCATCCGCAAGGACCGCAAGGATTGGGGAAAGGAAGAGTACAAAAAGATGTACAAAGGTCTTTCCGACGCAATGAAAACTCTTGCAGAACTTTCAAAATAGCTAGTGATCTTAAAAACTTATAATCTTTTAAAACTATGATTTTCTTTATCCTTACACTTCTCATTTTCGCTTCGCTTGAAGTAGTGTCAAAACCGCTTATGCCTTACATCGACCCGTTCGCCCTCACTTTCTGGCGGTTTTCAATGGGATTTGTTTTTTTTCTGTTTTATCCGGGAATGAAAAAACGCTTTGCCGAAATCGCCAAATTCTCGAAAAGCGACTGGTTTTTCCTGTTTCTGCTCGGTTTTCTGAACGCATTCCTTGCAATGAGCCTTCTTCAGTTCGCTGTCAGAGAGAGCACACCGGCAACTGCTGCTGCGATTTTCTGCTCGAACCCGCTTTTTGTCATGATAATCTCTTCGATCGCAGGTTTTGAGAAAATAAGCGCGAGAAAAGTTATAGGACTTTTGATCGGTGTTTCGGCTATATTCGTGATCATGTGGGAGAAAGGCTTCAAACTGAACTACGGCGCGATCTATGCTGTTTCTGCGGCTGTCATTTTTGCCGGATTTACGGTCCTCAGCAAAAAAACAGTCTCGAAGATCAAGCCGTTTTCGGTAAATCTTGTCTCGTTTTTCTTCGGGATCGTGTCGCTTTCGATCTTTATGGCGCTTACCGGAAAAAGTTTCGCGCTTGATCCGGTTTTCTTTAAAGATTACGCAAAGCTGATCGCCTTTATTTATCTAGGTTTCATCGTCACAGGTCTCGGTTATGTCACATTCCTCGCGACGATCAAGAAATATTCGCCTGTCAGTTCGTCGCTTATTTTCATGCTGAAACCGGCTGTTGCAACTGTTTTTGCCGTCATATTCCTTCATGAAAAACTTTCAACCTATTTTATAGCCGGATTTGTCATGCTCCTTCTCGGAACCGGCGCGATAGTTTCGGAAAAATTGAAAATCGGCAAAAAACTTTTTTAGAGGTTTAAGTGAGATTCCCGCCGTTTTTCTTAGGTCTTTCGACAATTTTCTGGGGTTTCTGCACAGGCTGGGAGATATTTTCTGTAGTTGCGGCCATTGTTTTCGAAGCTTCCAACATCATAAAAACCCGTTTCGACCTGCAGAAGAAGGATTTTATCAGGATTTCCGATTTAAGTTCGCTCGTAATGCTGATCCTTCTTTTCTACGCCTATGTCGAGAACGAGCCGAGAATGATTTTCCTCAGTTTTATCACGACCTTGCCTATAATTTTCATGCCTCTTCTCTTTGCCCAGCTTTTCAGCACTTCAGACAAAGTCGTGATCGGCACAAAATGGGGCAAGAGGACCCATTCGCATGCCCCTGTCGATGTGAGGATGCTCTATATTCCGGCGATCGTTTTTTCAACTGCGGCGGCAAATATAAAAAGTGTTCTCTTTCTCATTCCGTTTCTTGTCATAATTTTTGTCTCTCTTTCAGGATATGTCAAAAATGCAAAAACTTTAAAAAGGTATCTTCTGTTTTCGCTGATTGCCGTTTTTATCACAATTCTTATCGGAGCGACTGTTGTCAGCGGTCACTTTCTGATAAGCAGAAAAATGATGCAGTGGTATAACGACTGGCAGGCGTCGCTTTCGAACGATCCGTTTATGACATCGACAGCGATGGGTGAAGTCGGCAGAATGAAACTTTCCGGGGAGATCGTTTTCAGGGTCTATCCTGAAGAAACGCCTGTTCTGCCTCTTTATATGAGACTATCTGACTACAATGCGATCGTAAGAAACACATGGTATTCAAGGCCCAAGGAAACAGTTCCTGTTTTTCCGGCAAACGATATGGAATGGCAGTTTTTCGGTGAAGGAGCCGGCAGAAAAAAAATAAGAATATCGATCTGGATGAACAAAAACAAAGGGGAGGGCGTTCTGCCGCTTCCTAACGGAGCAAAAAGAGCACTGGAACTTGATGTCGCCGGAATCGAAAAAAGCGCTTTGGGAGCTGTTTATGTCGAGGAAGGTCCTGAACTTCTTGAATGGACAATAACTTATGATGACGGAGAGCGTTTCGAACCGCTGCCAGAAAAAATAGATCTGTTCATTCCCGAACAAGAAAGGAGCGTGATCAGCGATGTTATGCTGAAAAACGGACTTTTAGGAAAAACACAGGAAGAGACTTTGCATAATATCGAGCGTTTTTTCTCGACTTTCAAATACTCTGTCGACCTGAAAAACAGCTCCGGGTATTCTATTATGTCCGATTTTCTGAACAACACGCATGAAGGGCACTGCGAATATTTCGCTACTGCGACAGTCCTTATGCTCCGGAATGCCGGAATCGCGGCAAGATACCGCACAGGTTTTATGCTTGACGAATATGATTCCTTCGAAAACGCGCTTCTTGCAAGAAAACGCGATGCCCACGCATGGGTTATTGCCTATATCGGCGGAAAATGGATCGATATAGACACGACTCCGCCGCAGTGGAAAGAATTCGATGCAGAGGGAAAATCGTTTTTCGAGTCAGTGAGTGATCTGATGTCGTGGCTAAAAATGAAATATGAGAATTTCAGAAAGAAAAAAAGCGGTGATTTTAATAAGATATTGATTTCATTGGCTGTCATTCTTACCGTTTTTCTTATGATCCGTGTCTATCTGCGAAAAAAACGAGTAAAAAAAGGAGCAGAGACGGAAAATACACCTTTTGCAATTCCCGGCAGCGATTCTCCGTTTTACGAAATCATCAATTTTTATGAAAATGCCGGATTAAAAAGAGAAGAAAACGAAACTTTGCGCCGCTGGATTGAAAAAAACAGAGCTCAACTTACTGAAAACATTAACTTTTCAGAATTGGCCGAACTGCATGAAAAACTGCGTTTCGACACCGATGCTGACAAAGCGGCAGTTATGACTGAACTTGTTAAAAAATATGAAGAGTGGAAAAAATCAAAAGAAATGTGAAAAATCTTCACAAACAAAAGCAAGAGACTATACTCGCGCGTCATTTTTTGTGGTTTTTTATAAATTTTTTGGAGGTTTATTATGACTACAAGACTGGAAAACGCTCTTAACAACCATGTCAACGAGCTCAAAGCAAAGGGAACGGCGAAAGGCGACGAAATGGTCATCACCAAAATCCTTCCGCCCGAAGGCGAAAACGGCCCGCGTTATGTCGTTGAAGGTTATGAACAGAAGTTTATCAAAATGAATTCAAACAGTTACCTCGGTCTTTCGATGAGAAAGGAAGTTATCGAAGCTGAGGAAGAGGGAACGAAAAACTTCGGTGTCGGCCCCGGCGCTGTCCGCTTCATTTCAGGAACCCACAAGGCTCACGTCGACCTTGAAAAAAGACTTGCAAAGTTCCACGGCAGAGAATCAGCAATGCTTTTCTCAAGCGCTTACGTCACTTCGATGGGCGTTATTTTCCCGCTTATCACCAATGAAACGGTCATCATCAGCGACGAGCTCAACCACAACTGCATCATCAACGCGATGAAACTTTCCCGCCCGGCGCTCAAACTTATATACAAACACAACAGCATGGAAGACCTTGAAGCAAAACTTCAGGAAGCTATTGGCAAAGGCAAAAGATGCATCGTTGTAACAGACGGCGTTTTCTCGATGAGAGGCGACTTCTGCCCGTTCGACAAATTCACCGCGATCTGCAAAAAATACAACGACAAATTCGAAGAAGGCGTAACGACCGTTGCTGACGATTCCCACGGTGTAGGTGCTTACGGCAAGACCGGAAGAGGAACAGAGGAAGTTACCGGCGCGAAAGTCGACATCCTTATCGGCACGCTCGGAAAATCATACGGCGTAAACGGCGGATACGTTGTCGCATCCAAAGCAGTAACTGAATTCTTGAGACAGACCGCTCCGATGTACATCTACTCGAACCCGATCACAGTCGGCGAAGCTTACGCAGTTCTCAAAGTTCTCGACATTCTTGAAAGCGAAGAAGGCATCAAACGCCTTGCTCATCTTGCCGAAATCACAGCAAGATTCGAGAAAGGACTCGTTGACAACGGCTTCGAGACAATCGCAGGTCCGCACCCCGTAACTCCGCTCATGGTCAGAGACACCAAAAAGACGGCAGACATCGTTGCATGGCTCACGAAGAACGGTG